>ERZ795059.21-NODE-21-length-279650-cov-40.848746_pt1 | contig 279650 bp, 241 predicted proteins | sample MGYA00375143_ERZ795059 | MGnify/ENA primary metagenome ERZ795059 (study PRJEB30188, sample SAMN05720168) | activated sludge metagenome | isolation source: Anaerobic digester | place: USA | collected 2015-01-07 ... | reverse complement strand
GACCAAAAAAGCTTCCGCTATTAACCATGCCACGACAAGAGGCGCGTGACTTAATCATTGGTCAAAAAATCCTTAACCTAGTGCCATGAGTGTCTGACCCCATTTATTTGCGCGCAAAAAGGCGGTGTAGATACACCGCCTGAAGCTAAATTAATCATTGCAATCGCGTGTCAGTTACAGTATTTATCTACTTCATTTTTCGCATCTACTCTACCCTTAGCAATATCGGCATCACTTAAAAACTCACGCTCACCTTTATCATTAATTTTACTCATACGGCCGCCATTCACAAAAGTAGCTAACTTTGATTTAGCCAGCTTGCAGTTTTCTTGCTTAATTTCTAACTCAGCCTTTTTTTGCGCTTCTAACTTTTTATTTTCTTCTGCTTCTTTAGCACGTTTAGCGGCTGCCTCTTCTTTTGTTGGCGGGGCTTTTTTCAAATCATCGGCTTTTAGTTTGTTAATCGCTACCGTTGCATCACCCTCAACCTCAGCCAAAGGTGCCTGACCTGTTGGTGTTACTAATTTTTTACCACTCATTGACTCTTGTTTAATGTTGGACGGCGGCGGCACATCGCTGTAGCGTATGACGCCATTCGTATCACGCCATTTATAAATCTCAGCTGTTGCTAAGATAGGTAGCAACAGCACACATAACAATAAAATACGTGGCTTCATAAAACGCTCCTTGCTTTACTTTTTTCAATCATCAATGTTCTTCTAGTTGTATAGTATTGCTTGACCAATAATCAAGCAAGTAAATTTCGAACATGCTTCTTTTCATTTTATCGTGAAATTAACTAAATTCACTATAATACCTCCTAAATTATATCCCACCATTAAAATGGCTACTCAATCACCATGACCAATCTTGACATGCTCGGCCTTACGGCTTCTTTCTTTACCACTTCATCTTTCATCCCACAGGTCATTCGCACATGGAAAACGCGTGATGTCAGCGGGATATCACTTTCAACCTACGTGATTATCACGATTGGCCTGCTACTTTGGTTGACATATGGTGTCATAAAAAACGATTTACCCTTAATTGTAGCCAACAGTACAATGGTGTTACTCACCCTAGCTATTGCGGTGATGAAGATAATTTTTGAGAAAAAATAACAACATTTACCGCGCTGACACTCGCGCCAAACGGCCAAAATCTGTATAATTTCGTTTTGGGTACAAGGATTTATGATGCGATTACTGCAACAAGCTCTCACTTTTGATGATATTTTATTAGTACCAGCCCATTCAAATGTGCTACCGCGCGAAGTGTCTCTCGCCACACAACTCACACGCAATATTCAATTAAACATTCCATTGCTGTCAGCCGCAATGGATACGGTGACTGAAGCCCCACTTGCCATTGCATTGGCGCAAGAAGGCGGTTTGGGGTTCATTCACAAAAACATGACGGCAATTAAACAGGCCGCGCATGTGGCACGTGTTAAACGCTTCGAATCAGGCATCGTAAACGACCCGATTACCATTCAAAGCCATCTTACTGTACGCGATGTTTTAGCACTCACACGCATGCATAAAATTTCTGGCATTCCAGTGGTGGATAACGGCAAAATCGTAGGCATCGTCACTAATCGTGATTTACGCTTTGAAACCAACTTAGATCAGCCGATTAAAAATATCATGACACCGCGCAACAAGCTGGTGACGGTGAAAGAAGGTGCTGCTAAAGATGAAGTGATGCGTTTGTTACACCAATATCGCCTAGAGCGTCTGTTGGTGATTGATGACAACGACACACTCAAAGGCCTAATTACCGTTAAAGATATTCAAAAATCGACAGACCACCCTAACGCTTGTAAAGATGCACAAGGTAGACTTAGAGTGGGTGCCGCTGTTGGCGTGGGCGAAGGCACAGAAGAGCGTGTGGCAGCTTTGGCCGAGGCAGGTGTTGACGTGATTGTTGTAGACACGGCACATGGCCATTCACAAGGCGTGTTAGACCGTGTGACCTGGGTGAAAAAACATTTTCCGAAAATTGAAGTCATTGGCGGCAATATTGCTACCGCCAGTGCTGCCAAAGCATTGGTGGATGCAGGTGCTGATGGCGTAAAGGTCGGTATTGGTCCTGGCTCAATCTGCACGACACGTATTGTTGCGGGCGTGGGTGTGCCACAAATCAGTGCCATCGCAAATGTTGAAGAAGCCTTGCGCGGCACGGGTGTGCCTTTTATTGCCGACGGCGGCATTCGTTTCTCCGGTGACATCTCCAAAGCCATCGCGGCAGGCGCATACTCTGTAATGCTTGGCGGCATGTTTGCGGGTACGGAAGAGGCGCCTGGTGATATTGAGTTATTCCAAGGCCGTTCATACAAATCATATCGCGGCATGGGTTCAATTGGCGCAATGGAAAAAGGCTCCAGCGACCGTTACTTCCAAGACAACAATGGCAATGCCGACAAGCTCGTTCCGGAAGGCATTGAAGGCCGCGTGCCTTACAAAGGCAGTGTGATTGCCGTAATTCACCAGTTAATGGGTGGATTGAGGGCGTCTATGGGCTACGTTGGTTGCGCGACGATTGATGAAATGCGCAACAAAGCTGAGTTTGTGCAAATCACCAGTGCAGGCATGCGTGAATCACACGTGCATGATGTACAGATTACCAAAGAAGCGCCAAACTACCGCGTTGACTAATTGCCGTGAAAGGTGAAAAGGGAAATGTGAAACGTTACCCTTATTCAACCTTTCACGTTTCACGTTTCATTTTTCACCTAACTTTATGACCCATTCAAAAATCCTCATTCTCGATTTCGGCTCACAAGTCACCCAGCTGATTGCCCGTCGTGTGCGCGAAGCGCATGTGTACTGTGAAATTCACCCTTGTGATGTATCCAATGAGTTTGTCAAAAGCTTTGGCGCAGACGGTATTATCCTTTCAGGCAGCCATGCCAGTGCTTATGAAGAAGACACTGACAAAGCGCCACAAGCGGTGTTTGAGCTAGGCGTGCCAGTATTTGGCATTTGTTACGGCATGCAAACCATGGCGCAGCAATTAGGCGGCAAAGTTGAAGCTGGCACAAAACGTGAGTTTGGCTACGCAGAAATCCGCGCACGTGGACACTCTGCGTTATTTAAAGACATTCAAGACCGCACCAATATTGAAGGCCATGGCCTGCTGGACGTTTGGATGAGCCACGGTGATAAAGTGACTGAATTACCACCCAGCTTCAAAGTAATTGCCAGCAACGACACCACACCCATTGCCGCGTTTGCCGATGAAGCGCGCAAATTTTACGGTGTGCAGTTTCACCCGGAAGTCACGCACACCAAACTTGGGCAAGCCATGTTAGAGCGCTTTGTATTGGAGATTTGCCAAGCCAAACCTGATTGGGTGATGAAAGACCATATTGCAGAAGCGGTAGAAAAAATTAAGGCCCAAGTAAATGACGAAGAAGTCATTTTAGGTTTATCTGGTGGCGTCGATTCTTCTGTTGCCGCCGCCCTCATCCACCGCGCCATTGGCGACCAACTCACCTGTGTTTTTGTGGACCATGGTTTATTGCGCCTGAATGAAGGCGACATGGTGATGGATATGTTTGTTGGCAAACTGCACGCAAATGTCATTCGCGTAGATGCCGCTGACCAATTTATGGGGCATTTAGCCGGCGTGAGTGAACCTGAAGCCAAACGTAAAATTATTGGCCGCGAATTTGTAGAAGTGTTTAAAGCAGAGGCCGCCAAGCTAAAAGCTGGCAACAGCGGGCATAAAGGTGCAAAATGGCTCGCGCAAGGTACTATATACCCCGATGTCATTGAATCTGGCGGTGCAAAATCTAAAAAAGCCGTCACCATTAAAAGCCACCATAACGTCGGCGGCCTGCCAGAAACTTTGGGCTTAAAATTACTTGAACCGTTGCGTGATTTATTTAAAGACGAAGTGCGTGAGCTTGGCGTGGCGCTTGGCCTCCCGCACGAGATGGTCTACCGCCATCCGTTCCCAGGCCCAGGGTTGGGCGTGCGTATTTTAGGCGAAGTCAAACGTGAATACGCCCTGCTCTTGCAACGCGCTGATGCTATTTTTATTGAAGAACTACGCAATACTGTCGATGAAAAAACGGGTAAAACTTGGTACGACCTGACTAGTCAGGCTTTTACGGTTTTCTTACCAGTAAAATCTGTTGGCGTAATGGGCGATGGCCGCACTTATGATTACGTGGTAGCCTTGCGCGCCGTGGTCACCAGTGACTTCATGACCGCACATTGGGCAGAATTACCCTATAGCTTACTTGGCAAAGTTTCGAACCGTATTATCAATGAAGTGCGCGGCATTAACCGCGTGGTCTACGATGTTTCAGGCAAACCGCCTGCCACCATTGAGTGGGAGTAGTTTTTTAATATCAACTCCTTTCTTCCAAATTTATATTCTACACAAATGTCGTCTCACCTATCACACCCAAAATATCGCCCAGACATCGATGGTTTAAGAGCCATCGCTGTTATAGCGGTTGTAGTATTTCACGCTTTCCCGAATTTTCTTAAAGGTGGATTTATAGGTGTAGATATTTTTTTTGTTATCTCTGGATATTTAATTTCAACGATTATTTTTGAGAACTTAGATAGAAAAACATTTAGTTTTACCGAGTTTTATGTTCGCCGTATCAAGCGCATTTTCCCTGCACTCGTTTTAGTATTAATCGTGAGTCTTGCATTTGGTTGGTTCACACTGTTAGATGATGAATACAGGCAATTAGGCTTACATACAACTGCCGGAGCCGGATTTATATCAAATTTTATTTTGTGGAATGAGTCAGGTTATTTCGATAATGCTTCTGATACCAAACCCCTATTGCATTTATGGAGCCTAGGAATTGAAGAGCAATTTTATATTGTTTGGCCGTTGTTACTTTGGCTAGCTTGGAAGTTTAAGTTTAACTTGGTAATAGTAACGATTCTGATAGCTACAGTATCATTTATTCTTAATATTAAGGGCGTAAAGACAGATATCGTTGCTACATTTTACTCCCCACAAACTCGATTTTGGGAGTTATTAACTGGTAGCTTATTAGCATGGATGACGCTCTTTAAAAGCAATACTCTTTCTGGCAGTTTTTTTGCTTCGATTCCAATATATAAACCGCAAATTAAAGATGGAAAAAGATTATCAAATTTTTTATCATCCGCTGGATTGCTATTATTAGTTTTTGGTTTTTGGCAAATTAGTAAAGAGTCTAATTTTCCAGGTTACTGGGCCCTTGCCCCCGTGTTAGGGGCAGCATTTATCATTTCTGCTGGCTCTAAAGCTTGGTGTAACCACTTATTGTTATCAAATAATGTTGTAGTTTGGTTTGGCTTAATAAGTTTTCCACTCTACTTGTGGCACTGGCCTTTGCTATCCTTTGCGAGGATTATTGAGGGTGAAATTCCAAATCTAAATATACGAATTTTGGCAATACTGCTTTCAATAATTCTTGCTTGGCTTACCTATGAACTACTTGAACGTCGAATAAGGTTTGGTGGGAATGACAAAATTAAAGTAATTCTACTAGCTACCCTTATGATTATTGTTGGATATGTCGGCTACAGTATCTATAGCAAAAATGGATTACCCTCCAGACCATACAATCAAAAATTTATATCTTACAAAGAAAGTATCAAAGTTCCAGAGAGATCAAGTGAGTGCTTTGAAATACCATATGCCTATAAAAAACCAGAGAATTGGTTCTGTAGTTTGGGAAAGGTTAATGCACCTGTTAAATATTTTGCATATGGTGACAGCCATGCTTTGAGCATGTTACCAGCATTAGATAAGTACGCTTTTGAAAACAAGTTAGGTATTAACTTTACTGGGACGTCTGGTTGCCCATCGCTTCTTGGTATTCAATCTTTACGCGGTGAGGCTGGAATTGAGAAATACAATTGCCGTGAACTTAATGAAAGAGTTTTTAATTTTGTTAAGCATTCTGGAATAAAAAATGTGATTTTAATTAATCGATGGACGTATTACACAAATTCAATCACTCGACCGTCAGAGTTTAACCCTATTGCCAAAGATACAAGCATCCTTGTAAATAAAGTCAGCTCAACCAATGATTTAGTCTGGGCAATACAGAATACCGTCAATAGATATACAGATATTGGTGTGCAAGTTATTTTTATTGAGGATAATCCTCAGCAAATATATGAGCCTAAAGATGTGCTGAGAAAAGGAAGAGCTGTTCAAGATGAGTATATAAAATTATCAGTTAGCCGTGAAGAACATAGGAATAATCAAAAATTTGTAAATGAAGTAATTCGCAATACAGGCGCGAAAATTATTAACTTTGATGATATCTTATGTAACGAAGAAATTTGCCCACTTGTTAATAACTTGAAGTTTTTATACTCTGATGACGATCATTTAAGTGTCGAAGGTTCCTTAATGTTATATCAGGCTTTATTTGATGGCCTTTATAATTAAAAATCTAATTTAAATATCTTTTTCTTAAATGATAGAATCAATAAAATTTTAAATATGAGTCGCGGCTTTGTTAAGGAAGATGACTTAGAGCTTGCTGGCACCGACGTGCCAGAGCGGCCTGTCAGCGCGCAGCCCAATTATGTAACGGTCAATGGCTATGCGCAGCTGCAACAACAGGCTGAAACGCTTGAGGCAACGCGGTTGCAATTGAAAATCAATAAAGAAGATGCCAGCGCGCTACAAAAATTAGCGGTTGTTGAGCGTGACTTGCGTTATTTAACGGCACGTTTAGAAAACGCAATTCTCACCACACCAAACAAAGATGCACCACAAGTTTTATTCGGTGCCACGGTGGAAGTTGAAGATGAAGAAGGCAAGCAGCAGCAATTTACCATTGTGGGTGAAGATGAGGCCGATATTCATCTCAATAAAGTCAGCTGGGTTTCACCGCTGGCCAAAGCGCTAATCGGCAACAAAGTGGGTGATGTGGTCACTTGGCCTCGTCCTGCTGGCAATACAACGCTTGAAATTATCAGCATTCAATACCATTAAGGATAAAAATCATAAAATGAACGTGACCGATGCTATTGTAAAACGCCGCGCTATCAAAGCGTACGATGCCAATCACAAGATGACCGAAGACGAAATCGCCAAGTTGATGTCGCTTGCGATGCTCTCCCCTACTGCATTTAACATTCAAAACTGGCGTTTTGTGCTGGTGACTGACCCCGCTTTGCGCCAAGAAGTACGTAAAGCGAGCTGGGACCAAGCACAGGTGACGGATGCTTCACTTTTGATTGTACTCACTGCTGACCTCAAATCATGGGAAAAATCGCCCTCTCGTTATTGGAAAAATGCACCTCAAGCAGCTCAAGACATTTTAATCCCCATGATTGGCCAATATTATACTGGCCGCGAGCAAGTACAGCGCGACGAAGCCATGCGTTCATGCGGCATGGCCGCGCAAACCATCATGTTGGCCGCCAAAGAGATGGGTTACGATACCTGCCCGATGGACGGCTTTGATTTTGATGCCGTGGCGAGATTAATTAATCTACCTGCTGACCATATTCCAACAATGTTTGTGGTAGTTGGTAAAGCATTGAATGAAGCTCAACCGCGTGGCGGACAACTCACCATGGATGAAGTGGTCATTTACAACAAATTTTAAATAATCTGTAGGAGCGCAATTGATTGCGCGAAAGCGATACAACAGTCGCGTAATCAATTGCGCTCCTACAAAATACTCTTAAGGGTTCAACGTGTTAATCAGCAACAATATCACCGTACAATTTGGCGCTAAGCCACTGTTTGAAAACGTATCCGTTAAATTTGGCGACAATAATCGCTATGGTTTAATTGGCGCAAACGGCTGTGGTAAATCCACCTACATGAAAGTGCTCGCTGGCGTGTTAACGCCAAGCGCTGGCAACATTTCTATTGATAACCATGAGCGCATGGCATTTTTACGCCAAGACCAATTCGCTTATGAAGACCAACGTGTGCTCGATGTCGTCATGATGGGCCATGAGCAAATGTGGAATGCGAATGTAGAAAAAAATGCCATCTACGCAAATTTAGAAGCCACCGAGGACGACTACATGCGCGCCGCCGAACTAGAAGGTGTGTTTGCAGAGTTCGACGGCTACACCGCTGAAGCACGTGCAGGTGAATTGCTGTTGGGTGTGGGCATTCCCATTGAGCAGCATAACGGCCCAATGAGCGCCGTTGCGCCAGGCTGGAAATTGCGTGTTTTGCTGGTGCAAGCCCTATTTGCCAACCCAGATATTCTGCTGCTCGATGAGCCAACCAATAACTTGGACATCAACACCATTCGCTGGCTGGAAGACGTGTTGAACAATCGTGATTGCACCATGATTATCATCTCGCATGACCGCCACTTTTTAAACCAAGTCTGTACGCACACGTGCGACATGGATTACGGCAAAATTACGGTTTATCCGGGTAATTATGATGATTACATGGAAGCCAGCACACAGGCGCGCGCACAACAAGCCAAAGACAACGCCAAAGCCAAACAACAGATTGCTGACTTACAAGACTTTGTGCGCCGCTTTTCTGCCAACGCCTCTAAAGCCAAGCAGGCCACCAGCCGTGCCAAGCAAATTGATAAAATTAAAATTGAAGAATTTAAGCCTTCCAGCCGCCAATATCCATTCATCCGCTTTGAATATGACGAGCGCGACAAACTGCACCGCAATGCAGTAGAACTGAAAAAACTCAGCCACGGCTTTGACAAACTGTTATTCAACGACGTGAATATGATGTTTGAGGCAGGCGAAAAAGTCGCGATTATCGGAGAAAACGGTATTGGTAAAACCACCTTTTTACGCTGTTTAGCTCGCGACCTACAGCCTAATCACGGCGAAGTAAAATGGGCAGAAAAAGCCAATATCGGCTACTTTGCGCAAGATCACGAATACGAATTTGAAGATGGCGAAGATTTATTTGAATGGATGACCAAATTCAGACAGCCCGGTGACGACGACCAAGTGGTACGCAGCATGTTAGGCAGGTTATTATTTGGTGGTGATGACACCAAAAAATCTGTCAAAGTACTTTCTGGCGGAGAAAAAGGTCGCATGTTGTACGGTAAACTCATGCTCGGCAAATACAATGTATTGCTGATGGATGAACCAACTAACCACATGGACATGGAGTCGATTGAAGCACTCAACACCGCGCTAGACAAATACAAAGGCACGTTATTTTTTGTCAGCCATGACCGCGAATTTGTGAGCTCTATCGCGTCGCGTATTATTGAAATCAAAGCCGATGGCATAGTTGATTTTACGGGCAATTACGAAGATTACTTGGCGAGCCAGGGCGTTGAATAAGACTTAGAAGTATGCTCAAAGCGCTATGGATTATCCTTTTAATCATCGTCTGGTTTTTCACTTTAGCGATGCATAGCGCAGTTTTTCATTCATATAGCTTTCGCGGCATTGCCTATTTACTTGCATACATCTGGCTGATTTACTTAGCTGGGTTGTGGTTTGAGCAAAGCCGCATGACAGATGCTACATGGGCCATGCTGCTGGGCTATGCCATCGGCATGATACGTCTGCTAGATTTACTCCCTAACCAGCAACAATACGCTCATTGGTTAAAACACGTACCAAAATTTATTATCGGTGGCGCTGCTTTAATTTTTATTCTGATATTTGTCGGCCTATTACCGCTCATCGCCAAAAACATCATGACCTCGCACAAAGCAAAAAATCGCGTATTGGGGCGAGAGAATTAATTTTTCGGACTTGAATCCGCCTAGTTATATCTGTTTAAATGACGCTACTTTTCTCGCCCTTTCAACACTTCACAGCACTACAAAAAACCTAGTTTTTCACTAAAAATCAAGCCCAACCTTTTTCGATGCCCTGAGAGCCTTATAAATAAAGGCTCTCAGGGCAATATAATTTTCTCGGGCGATTTTAATCACGTTTTAATGCAATTTAAATGCGTACTGAATAGCCTAAAGTATGAAAGGATTTTAGTTGCTAATGATGCCTATAGATTTTATTTAACTCCCATTTGATTTTTATCAATACTGCGGTCCTAAGGGAGGCGCATATTACCAATAACAGATGATTTTATAAGTCGTTATGATAATTTAGCCTAGAGGAGTTCACATTATGCAATTACTTACAAATTTACTTTCTACTGATTATGGTCTGCAGAGTCTCGCTGTGATTGTATTTATTTTAGGCATGGTGGTGTGGTTTGGATTTTATTTCAAACGCCACATGGATGAGGATGCGAGAAACGCTGAAAAATAAATCCAAGATTTGGTAGGCCTACAAATTACGAAATTTCAAGGGTCTTTTTTTAAAGGCAGATTTAACGTCTGCCTTGTTGTATTGAGCCTTTCACTTATTTCACACTTCGTGTGTCACTCCAGCATTGTTGATATTTTTTTATATTAACACTTCACGATTTTCATTTTTGAATCTAAGCCGTTAGACTGAAAATGCATGTTAGAATGAATTCAGATGCCGAACTAACGTTAGCGCATCTTGTCTTTTCTAGCGAGTATTAAAACCTCACATCGCCTAATATCAGAGCAAATGCCAACTTTCATTCGCCCACAAAGTTCATCCATCTTTCATATATTGGTACTGTGTTTTGCCAATTTAATGTTCTGGCACTCGACTCCAAGTCTGGCTGAAGAGTCTATTTGGTATCGTACTAATGACCCACTCAACACAGATGCACAATTACCGCCCGCTATCCCTGCTGGTTATATAGAAGACACCGCTTGTAAAATTCGCACTTATGACCAAGCACTCACATTAGCCGATGTAGCTGAGGCCGCCTTGTGCAACAACCCGCAAACCCGCAGTGCTTATGCAAGCGCACGTGTACAGGCGGCACAACTTGGTATTGCAAAATCTGCGTATTTTCCAACGGTCAATGACAACGTCTCTGCCAATTTAAATGTTGCCTTACCTGAACAAATTGCCCGCAATAACCCGTACAGCAATCTAAGCAATAATATTGTGGCGTCTTACCTGCTGTATGATTTTGGCAATCGCGATGCCAATCTTGAAAATGCGCGCCAATTATTATTCGCGGCCAGTGCCACACAAAATAGTGTGGTTCAAACTGTATTGCTCAGTGCAATTCAAACTTATTATCAAACGCAGGCCAATGCAGCAACCCTTGAAGCCGCCATTACATCAGAACACGCCAGCGAAGAAAGCTTTAAAGCGGCTGAAGCACGTTATAAAGCCGGCGTTTCAACCCCAGCCGATAAATTGCAGGCGCAAACACTTTGGGCACAAAATACGCTGTCAAGAATCAGTGCTGAAGGTGCTTTAAAAACCGCCTACGGCACACTCGCCAACGTGATGGGGTTGGAAGCCAATCAATCAGTTAAACTGGCAGCAAGCAGTTCCATACAGCCCGGACAACATATTACTGAAGACATTAACGCGCTGATTGAACAAGCGCGCGTTCGCCGCCCTGATTTATTGGCGAGTGAAGCACAGTTAAAAGCAGCTCAAGCTAGTATTGATGCCAACCGTGCAGCCACAAAACCAACGGTTTCAGTGGCGCTATCCAACAACCTACAAGATGGCAGCCAAGTGGCTTTTGGTAGCAACTCCTCACTTGGCGTCACCGTTTCAATCCCAATATTTGCAGGTTATGGGCCTACTTACAAAATTCGGTCTGCCGAAGCCAGCGCAGACTTACGCGCCACTCAGCGTGATCAGTTAAAACTGCAAATCTCATTAGATGTGTGGCGCGCTTATCAAAATTTGCGCACCGCCAATGAATCAATTGTTGCGGCAAATGCGCTGGTGAGCAGCGCAACGGAATCGTCACTTGTGGCGCTTGGACGTTATAAAGCAGGGGTTGGCAATATTATTGACGCGATCAATGCACAAAGCGCTTTGGCAAGTGCGCGTCAGCAGCAAGTGCAGGCCACCCTCAATTGGAACATCGCGCGCGCCACGCTTGCACAATCCATTGGCGGGCTCGACTATGCCATGATTCAATCTTTACCTGCGGGCGCACGGCCCACTTCTGCTGTGGAAAAATAAACATGCAAAAAACCATTAAAAAAATCATTATATTTGCGGTGTTAATTGGTTTAGTCGCTGGTGGCTATTATTACTTTCAAAAGCGCACCACAGTTCCGCTAGAGCAACGCTACCGAACACAAGCAATCACGCAAGGTGATGTGGCACAAAGTGTTTCGGCCAATGGCACGCTAAACCCTGTCACGCTGATTAGCGTAGGCGCCCAGGTTTCAGGCCGTGTCAGCAAGCTTTATGTCGACTTTAACGACCGTGTTGAAAAAGGCCAAATATTGCTTGAACTTGATGACGCACTATTTGCCGCGCAAATTGCCCAATCGCAAGGTGCGGTACAAAATGTTCAGGCCTCCGTTGATTTAGCACAGGCGAATGAAGCCCGCATGCAAACCCTCTTTGCGCAGGAATATGTTTCTAAACAAGAACTTGACCAAGCGACTCAAGCGTTGAAATCTGCCCGCGCACAATTAGCCACGGCGCGAGGTCAACTGCAACGTGATAAAACCAACCAAAGTTATGCAGTGATACGTTCGCCAGTTTCAGGGGTGGTGGTAGACCGTGTGGTAGATGTGGGGCAGACGGTTGCCGCCAGTTTTCAAACGCCTACGCTCATTAAAATTGCGCAGGATTTATCTAAAATGCAAATTGACACCAGCTTTGCCGAAGCGGACATTGGTAATATTAAAGTGGGGCAAGCCGTTAAATTTAATGTGGATGCTTTTCCAAACCGCAGTTTTAATGGCGTAGTCAAACAACTGCGCCTCAACCCAACGGTAACGTCAAACGTGGTGACTTACAATGTTGTTGTTTCGGTAGATAACTCTGAGCAAATATTACTGCCTGGCATGACAGCTTATGTGAATATCATGGTCAGCAAACAAGATAACGTGCTGCTTGTGCCCAATGCCGCGCTTCGGTTTAAACCAAAATTGGATGATACGCAATCAAACGGTAGCGCAAGCGCTGGTAAAACAAGTACAGATAATAAAAATATTGACGCGAATCTATCGAATAATGGCCAAATGCGTGGCAGAAAAAAGGCCAGTCAGGACGATATTTCACGCGGTAAGATTTACATCATTGCTGATGGAAAACTCACGCCGATTGAAGTGAAAACTGGCATTTCGGATGGCCGAACGACAGAAATCAGTAGCCCAAAGCTCACCGTAAATGACAAAGTCATTGTGGGCGAAAACCAAACTGATGAAACTGCTGCGAGTACACCGACCAGCAATATGCGCTTTAGGATGTTTTAATGCGTTTGGTGCAAGTGCATGATTTGCACAAAGATTACACCACCATCGCCGGCACCATCCATGTGCTGAAAGATGTTAATTTTGTGATGGATGCAGGTGACTTTGTGGCGATTATGGGGCCATCCGGCTCAGGAAAATCCACTTTTATGAACATTCTAGGTTGCTTGGATCAACCTACCAGCGGTGAATATCTGTTAGATGAACATTCAGTAGCAACGCTCAATGCTAACGCACTCGCCCAAGTGCGTAACCAAACCATCGGCTTTGTATTTCAAGGTTTTAACTTACTCTCGCGCACGACCCTGTTAGATAACGTGGCGTTGCCATTAGTCTATTCAAAAATCAGCAAAAATGAACGCTTGGCACGGGCAAATTCGCTATTAGAAAAAGTGGGCTTAGGCCAGCATCTATATTCGTTTCCAAACCAAATTTCAGGCGGGCAGCAGCAACGCGTGGCCATTGCGCGTGCGCTGGTGAATCGGCCACGGCTAATTTTGGCTGACGAACCAACAGGTAACCTAGACAGCGCGACCAGTAAAGAAATTATGACGCTTTTTTCAGAATTAAATGCTGAGGGCATTTCAATCATTTTAGTCACGCATGAATCTGATATTGCCGCGCATGCCAGCCGTCAGGTACGATTTTTAGATGGGCGCATTGTGCATGATAAACGCAGCAAATCAGAGATTCAGCTGACAGAAGCTGCGGAGATAAGCTAATGTTTTCCGCGATGTTAGGTGAAGCTTGGCGCGCCATGGGTGCCAATCGCATGCGTACGTTTCTCACTATGTTGGGCATGGTGATTGGCGTGGGTTCAGTGGTGCTGATGATGGCCGTTGGGCAAGGCGCGCAAGAATCTGTGAAACAATCCATTAACGCCATGGGCAGCAATCTTTTTATTGTGCTTTCAGGCTCATCCACCTCTGGAGGTGCACGGTCAGGCAGTGGCAACACCAGCACGCTGACAGTGGCTGACGCGAATGCCATTGCCGAGTTAGACGGGGTAAGCAATGTTGCGCCCATTAGCATGGGCAATGCGCAAGTGGTGTACGGCAATACCAATTGGAGTACGAGCATTATTGGTACAACACCAAGTTACTTAGATATACGCGTGTGGGAACTTGCTGACGGCTATGTATTTTCAGAATCTGACATGCGCTCTGCCACCCGAGTCGCGCTCGTAGGTAAAACGGTGGTAGATAATATCTTTGGCGACACTGACCCCATCGGCAAAACCATCCGCATCAAACAAAACCCGTTTGTGGTGCTAGGCGTACTCAAACGCAAAGGCCAAAGTTTAGATGGCCGCGACCAGGATGACACCATCATCATGCCGCTCACCACTGCGCAGCGCAAAATACTTGGCAACCAATTTGCCGGCAGCGTACGGCAAGTCATGGTACAAGCCAATACGCCTGAACTCATGCCAATGGTAGAGCAAAATATCAACAGCTTATTGAAGCAGCGCCATAGTATTCGCGAAGGGGCTGACAACGATTTTAATGTACGCAACCTCACCGCAGTAGCCAATTCTGCCGCTGAAACCACACGCACCATGTCACTGTTACTCGGCGCGATTGCTTCGGTGTCATTGCTGGTCGGCGGCATCGGCATTATGAACATCATGCTGGTGTCGGTTACAGAACGTACGCGTGAAATTGGCATTCGGATGGCCATTGGTGCTAGAGAGCGCGATATTTTGCTGCAGTTTTTACTCGAAGCGATTGTCATTTCTGTCATCGGCTGTTTCATTGGCCTCATTCTTGGCATCAGCGGTGCCGTGCTCGTCAATATCATTACGCAAGCAGCGGTGGTTATTTCAGGTTATTCGGTCATGATTGCGTTTGCCGTCGCCGCCAGTGTAGGTATATTTTTTGGCTACTATCCTGCCCGAAAAGCCGCCCGTATGAATCCAATAGAAGCGCTACGTTTTCAATAAAAAATCTGCGCTTTCAAGCATTAAAATAATGATTTTACATGCCCTAATATTCACCAACCCTTTTACGCTGCCCTGCAAGCCTTTATTTATAAGGCTCGCAGGGCATCAAAAAATCCTCTGGAATTTTTTTGGCTTTTAAGCACGATTTATATGCTTATATTTTAATCAGCAAAAATGCCCATTTCGAGCAAAATTAGACCATAAAAAAGCCCAACGTGTTAGCGCTGGGCTTTTCATTTATCTGCTAAGCAGATGAAAAAAATTACTCTTTAAAAGCACGTTTACGCTCATGCTCTAGCAAATAGCGTTTACGGATACGAATGGTTTTTGGCGTAATTTCCACCAACTCGTCATCATCAATAAATTCTACGGCACTTTCTAACGTTAACGCGACTGGCGTAATCAAGCGTACTGCTTCATCGGTACCAGATGAACGCACGTTGGTCAGTTGTTTACCTTTAATCGGGTTTACCACCAAATCGTTATCGCGGCTATGAATACCAATCACCATGCCTTCATAAAGCTTGTCGCCCGGGCTTGAGAACATTTTTCCGCGATCTTGCAATTTCCATAAAGCATAAGCCACTGCTTCACCTTGTTCAGCTGAAATCAACACGCCATTACGACGGCCTGGCATATCGGCTTTTACCGGTGCGTATTCATCAAAAATATGCGCCATTAAGCCTGTACCGCGCGTTAAGGTTAAAAATTCACCTTGGAAACCAATCAAACCGCGTGCAGGAATTCTGTACTCTAAACGCGTACGGCCGTTGCCGTCAGACTCCATATTTTGCATTTCACCACGGCGACGACCCAGTTCTTCCATCACCGCACCTTGGTTTTCATCTTCCAAATCCACCGTTAAAATTTCATACGGCTCACATTTTTCACCGTTGATTTCACGGAACACAACTTTTGGTTTGCCCACGGCCAACTCAAATCCTTCACGGCGCATATTCTCTAATAAGATTGTCAAATGCAATTCACCACGGCCAGAAACACGGAACACATCATTATCAGCCGTATCTTCAACACGCAACGCCACGTTAACTAATAATTCTTTAGTTAAGCGGTCACGAATTTGACGTGAAGTCACAAATTTACCTTCAGTACCCGCGAGCGGTGAAGTGTTCACCATAAAGTCCATCGTCAAAGTTGGCTCATCCACACCTAAATGCGGCAAACCAACGGGTTTATCTCGGTCACAGATGGTAAAGCCAATACCAATATCATCCAACCCTGAAATAATGACAATGTCGCCTGCTTCAGCCTCTTCTACCGCCACACGCTCTAAGCCTTTAAAACCTAGCACTTGGTTAATTTTACCTGTAGCGATTTGCTTGTCTTCATTCATCACAGCAACGGCTTGGCCAGGTTTCACTTTACCGTTGGTAATACGGCCAATTCCTAAACGACCGGTGTAAGTTGAGTAGTCCAGCGCTGAAATCTGCATTTGTAGCGGTGCGCTACTGTCGCCTACGGGCGGTGATACATAGCTGATAATTGTTTCAAACAAAGCACGCATGTTATCGGTTTGCTTGTTCATGTCTAACATGGCATAACCATTAATGGCGGAGGCATACACAATCGGAAAGTCTAACTGTTCATCCGTTGCGCCTAAATTAGCAAATAAATCAAACGTTTGGTTAATCACCCAATCCGTACGCGCACCAGGACGGTCTACTTTATTGATGACCACAATTGGTTTTAAACCAAGTGCCAAAGCTTTTTTCGTTACAAAACGCGTTTGCGGCATCGGGCCTTCAACCGCATCAACCAACAGCACCACACCATCCACCATGCCCAACACACGCTCAACCTCGCCACCAAAGTCCGCATGGCCCGGTGTATCCACAATATTGATGTGTGTGCCTTCATAAGTCAGGGCAGTGTTTTTAGCCAAAATGGTAATACCACGCTCTTTTTCAATATCGCCACTGTCCATCACACGCTCAGTTACCGCTTGGTGGGATGAAAAAGTACCTGCTTGTTGTAAAAGTTTATCCACCATGGTGGTTTTACCATGGTCAACGTGGGCGATGATTGCGACATTACGTAAATTGCGAGACATATATTTGTAGCCAGTTCATTGAAAGGCGGCGATTTTAACACATTAACCACAATAAACCTTTGACAATTTTAAATTTGTGCCTATAATGCGCACAACTTAAAACTTAAATGTAATTTATAGTTTTAGATTCATTGCCCTGACCCTCTGTCACTCGTGAACTTTTGAAGTGACTATTCTTTAGATTTGATTCCATTAAATCTATCTTTTACTGGTTAGCGGCTGTGCCCGTGCGCTGGTAAATAAAGCTTGAAGAATTTATTTTAAAGTCTTTAAAAATTGCTTTTTGCGTTATGTTTTTTTGCGTTGTGTCATTGATTTAACACAACTGCAAACTAGAATGCATTTACTCGCGCCCTTTATTATTGTTTTTTATAAAAACAGCTTTTGAAAGGGACTACTTTGTCTTTTGAATCATTAAATTTAAATCCTGCCATCCTTCGCGCTATTGAAGAGTCTGGTTACACCACCCCTACTGCCGTGCAAGCGCAGGCAATTCCTGTGGTATTAGAAGGCCACGACCTGATGGCCTCAGCCCAAACTGGTACAGGTAAAACCGCTGCATTTATGTTGCCAGCATTGAACTTGCTCGCAACCCCACACGAATCAAAAAGCCGTGGCCCACGCATTTTAGTGCTAACGCCAACCCGTGAACTCGCTGCGCAAGTCAATGAAGCTGCCCGTAAATACGGCAAACATATGCGCGCCCGTACGGTAAGCATTGTGGGTGGCATGCCATACCCACTGCAAAACAAATTATTATCACAACCGTTAGATATTTTAGTCGCCACTCCTGGCCGTTTGTTAGACCACATGGAGCGCGGCCGCATTGATTTATCTCGCTTGCAAATGCTTATTTTAGATGAAGCAGACCGCATGCTTGATATGGGCTTTTTACCTGATGTTGAGCGTATCTGTGAGCAATTGACGCCTGAGCGCCAAACGTTGTTATTCTCAGCCACATTAGATGGTGACATTGCACGCATTGCTAAACAAATCTTGAAAAATCCAAAATCAATTCAAGTGGCGGCACAACGTGAAAAACATGCCAACATTGAGCAACGTTTGCACTATGTGGATGACATGACACACAAAAACAAATTGCTTGAGCATTTGTTAATTGCGCCTGAAGTGAATCAAGCGATTATTTTCACCAGCACCAAACGCTACGCTGACGTATTGGCTGAAGACTTATATGCTGCTGGCCACAAAACCGCTGCCCTACATGGCGACATGACGCAAGGCGCACGTAACCGTACTTTAACTAAACTGCGCCATGGTGACGTTAAAGTGTTAGTGGCAACCGATGTTGCTGCGCGCGGTATTGATGTGCATGGCATTACACACGTAATCAATTACGATTTGCCAAAGTTTGCTGAAGATTACGTGCATCGTATTGGCCGTACTGGCCGTGCTGGTAACACAGGGATTGCCATTTCATTTGCCTCTAACGTAGACCGCCATTTGCTACGCAAAATCGAGCAATTTACCGGCAACCGTATGGAAGCTGCCGTGATTGAAGGCTTTGAGCCAAAACGCCCAATGAAATCTGACGCACCAAGTGGCAAACGCGGTCAAGACCGCAATGCGCGCAATGAGCGTTCACATGCACCAGGTGGTCGCGGTGGTTTTAAACCACGTGAAGAACGTAGCTTTGGCCGCAATGAAAACCGTTTTGAAGGTCGTAGTGAAACGCGCGGTAACCGCGAATCTGCTCCACGTGAAGCCAATGGCAATTCAGCAGGATTTGCACCTCGTCCTGAATTTAACCGCTCTGAAAGACCAGCAGGTGACCGTCCACGTAGTTTCGGTGACCGCAATGCCAATGGTGGCCGTGACCGTGCCAATACTGAACGCTCAAACGCACCTGCGCCAAACCGCAGTTTTGGTGATGCCGCTGCTTTTGGCAAAAAACCGTTTCCGCGTGATGGCCAAAATAGCGCGCCACGCAACGACAATCGCGTGCTAGGTGCACGTTTTGAAGGCCGTGCAGATACTGCTCGCCGTGATAGCAGAACAGATAGCCGCCCTGCTGGTCGTAATCACAGCGATTCTCGCAGCTTTGGCAATGCAAATGCAGGTGGCAGCAGCGCACCGCGTCGTCCACGTAGCTTTGCATAATTTTCATATTGGATAAATTTCAACACATGACTGAAAATGTAATTTCTGAAACAGAAGTAACGCAGCTTTTAAACTTTGATAACTTGGGCCTCGCGCCTGAGTTGCTCAAAGCACTCACTGAATCTGGCTATACCACGCCTACGCCCATCCAAGTGCAAGCTATTCCAGTTGCATTGGCTGGGGGCGATGTGATGGCAGGCGCGCAAACAGGCACAGGTAAAACTGCGGCGTTTGCATTGCCTTTGTTGCAGAAATTACTGCCGTTAGCCAACACCAGCACTTCACCTGCTAAACACCCTGTGCGGGCGCTCATTTTAACGCCCACGCGCGAGTTGGCTATTCAGGTAGAAGCCAGCGTAAAAGCGTATGCCAAACATACTGCTTTACGCTCGTTGGTAGTGTTTGGAGGGGTGGACATTAAAACCCAAACGCCGCACTTAAAAACCGGCGTAGAAGTTTTGGTCGCAACGCCTGGTCGCTTGTTGGATCATATCGAACAAAAAACTTTGCAGTTAAATCAAGTACAGATGTTGGTACTAGATGAAGCTGACCGTATGTTAGACATGGGCTTTATGCCCGACTTAAAACGTATTTTGGCGCTGTTACCCAAACAACGCCAAAATTTAATGTTTTCTGCCACATTTTCAAATGAAATCAAAAAGTTATCGGATGACTTTTTAACTAAACCAACCTTGATTGAAGTGGCGCGCAGTAACGCAACCAATGATAATGTGACACAACAAGTGTACCAGGTTGCGCAACGTGATAAAGAGGCACTACTTGTTCAGCTGCTTAAAGATGCAAGTACGAGCCAAGTGATTGTGTTTACCAAAACAAAAATCACGGCAAGCCGCTTGAGCCGTAGCCTAGCCAAAAGCGGCATTGCGGCTGATGCCATTCATGGCGATAAAACGCAAAAAGAGCGCATTGAAGCTCTCGATGCTTTTAAAGCAGGAAAAATCATGGCCTTAGTTGCAACCGACGTAGCAGCAAGGGGCTTGGATATTAGCGAATTACCTATGGTAATTAACTATGAAATTCCGAGTGCGCCTGAAGACTACGTTCACCGTATTGGCCGCACAGGCCGCGCAGGAGCAAGTGGCATTGCCATTTCATTGGTGAGTGAAGAAGAAGAAAAATACTTAACTGAAATTGAAAAACTGATTAAAAAAAGTATTATTAAAATCACGGCTCACATTGCAAAGCCAAGTCCAAAACTGTCATCTGACCCTCAAAAAGATAGCAGTCGTCACAGCAAAACAACGCGCACCAGCCATGAAGGTGCCACACAGCGCATGCCAGCAAAAAAGAAAGCAACTGACCCTTGGTTTGATAAACCTTACGAAGCAAGCAATCAAATTCAAGCAGCCAATGCCCGGCCGGCCTCTACTAGAAAAACTGCCGTTGCTGCGTTGCTGGGCGGCTTAGTTTCTAACAAGTAATTTAGCACAACCTTTTTCGATGCTCTGGAAGCCTTATAAATAAAGGCTCGCAGGGCATAAATTTTTCCTCGGGGATAATTGAAGGCTTTTTTGAAGTTTTTTGCGCAAATATGACGCGCAAATTAATCTAGTTTTTTTCTGCCTGATTACGCATAAAATCAGCCACGCCATACAACTGGCTGGCCAGCTTTGTCATCAAGTTTTCGTCAAACTCCAACTGGTGCATGGCTTTAATCATGCAATACATCCACTGGTCACGCGCAGACGCATCAATAGGAAACGGCAAATGCCGCGCCCGCAACATGGGGTGTCCATAGCGTTCGATATAGAGTTGCGGCCCGCCTGTCCAACCGGTTAAAAACATAAACAGTTTTTCACGCGCTGAGGTTAAGTCTGGCTGGTGCATGGCGCGTATCGGTGCCACTTTGGGGTCGCTTTCCATCACATCGTAAAAGGTTTCTACTAACTGGCGAATATTGGCGATGCCGTTTTCTTCACCACCAAGCAGTTCAAAAAACGTGCGTTTATCGCTACCTGTTTCTTCAATTTTATTGAGCATTATTTTCAATCATCATTTGTAGAAGCGATTTTTAAATCGCGAAGATCAGGATGATTATACCAACATTACTTTCGCGATTTAAAAATCGCTCCTACAGCTAGGCTATTTTAGGTTTAACAAAACTTGCCGCCAATATCGCGCGGCTTCTTGCTTCATCAACATCACTACCTGTTGCCAAAGCCACGCCCATGCGGCGTTTCACAAAAGACTCGGGTTTACCAAATAAACGAATGTCACTGCTGGGTACCGCTAAGGCTGCATCTACACCTTCAAACGCCAAACTTTTCGTTTCATGTTGGCCGTAAATCACCGCACTCGCGCCTGCTTCACGCAGGCTTACATCCACGGGCAACCCTAAAATGGCACGCGCATGCAATTCAAACTCACTAAAGCGCTGGCTACACATTGTCACCATGCCGGTGTCATGCGGGCGCGGGCTAACTTCACTAAACCAGACTTTATCGCCTTTAATAAACAGTTCTACACCAAATAAGCCAAGTCCACCCAAACTATCCGTCACCGCCTTAGCGATGCGTTTTGATTCCTCCAGTGCGCCAACTGTCATGGCCTGCGGTTGCCAGCTTTCTACATAATCGCCATTTTTCTGCACATGTCCGATGGGTTCACAGAAGTAAGTTTGAATATCGCCTTGTGCATTTTTAGCACGCACTGTCAGCAAGGTGATTTCATAATCAAAATCAATTTGACCTTCCACAATCACCACACCTTGGTTCACGCGCCCTCCCTTACCTGCATATTCCCAAGCCGTTTTCACTTCATCCGCCTGTGTAATGCGCGATTGCCCTTTGCCTGATGACGACATGGTCGGTTTGATAAAACAAGGGTAACCAATGCCTGCGTCAATGGCCGCCTGTAGTTCAGCCTCACTTCTGGCAAACGCATAGGGTGAAGTCGGTAATTGCAATTCCTCCGCGGCCAGCCGACGAATGCCTTCACGGTTCATTGTTAATTGCACTGCTTTTACAGTTGGAATTACTGTGGCAATGCCCGCTGCTTCAATATCGGCCAACGTGCTGGTGTTGAGCGCTTCAATCTCCGGCACAATTAAGTGCGGCTTTTCTTTTGCTACCAAATCACGCAAAGCCTGATTATCCGTCATATCAATCGTGTAAGCCCGATGGGCCACTTGCTGGCCAGGCGCATTTTCGTAACGGTCTACCGCGATGACTTCAACCCCTAAACGCTGCAACGCGATAATCACTTCTTTGCCGAGTTCACCACTGCCGAGGAGCATCACACGGGTAGCGTTGGGACTTAATGGGGTACCGATTTGCATGATAGATTTCCTTTTTTCAATGGGCTAAATCATACCACGCAGTGATTATGTCGTCATTTGACAAACATCATCACCATGCAAAAAGATAAAAAATTATGAAAGGATTGAAACTAGATTATTTATGGGGAATTTGATGCTTATCCATGCGATATCGCATCGTCATACGTGTAATACCAAGCTTTCGTGCGGCTTTTGACACATTATATTCGGCCTCTGCCAAAGCTTTTAACAGAATATTTTTCTCAGCTTCATACAATGTCACTTGATTTTGTGTGGCTGAACTAATTTGTGTATAGGCCTGATAATCAGCCAGCGTGTTGTTTGTGACTAAGTCGACAGATTGCGCACCGTTTGGTAGCATGGGGAGTGCCAAGTCAACAGCAGCGATGCGTCCTTGATGGCTTAACAGCATGGCGCGGCTTACCTGATGGCGCAGTTCTCGTACATTGCCAGGCCACTGATATTGCCGAATGCGTTCAACGGCATCTGCTAAAAAAACGGGGCTTGCAAGGCCGTAGCGTTTAGCAGTTTGCGCTGCAAAATGCTTGGAGAGCAAAAAGGCATCATCTTCACGGTCGCGCAGAGGCGGCATGTGAATACTCATCACATTGAGTCTGTAATATAAATCTTGCCGAAAGCGCCCGGCCGCGGACATTTCATGCAAATCGCGATTTGTTGCGGCGATAAAGCGCGCAGGCACAGCACGCTCTTTGGTAGAGCCAAGTCTGCGCACAATTCTGCGCTCTAGCACATTTAAAAGTTTTGCCTGTAAGGTGAGTGGTAACTCGCCGATTTCATCTAAAAATAGCGTACCGTCTTCTGCAGCCTCAATCAGGCCAGGCCTTGCACCTTGCGCGCCAGTAAATGCGCCTTTTTCATGCCCAAACAACTCGCTTTCAATCAGTTCAGCAGGCAAAGATGCGCAATCAATATGCACAAACGGTTTGTCTTTATTGGCACAAGACAAATGCAGTAAGCGCGCTGCGACATCTTTACCCGTGCCAGTTTCGCCACCAATCAATACCGTTGGCGGCACGGTGTCGCTTGAAACCAGCTGTGCAATGCGCTGAATCTGCGATTTCACACTTTGTATCGCAACGCTATCCCCTAACAACTCAACACCCTCAGCCGCATGCGCGTTACGCTGGCGTGAGTAATCAAGGCTGTTGCTTTGTACTGCAGCAGCTTCTGCCTTTTGTACTGAAAGTAACAGCTCTTCTAAGTCTATCGGTTTTTTAAGATAGTCAACTGCGCCTAATTTAATGGCATTTACAGCGTCACTCACTTCACCATGGGCCGTCATCACAATCACTGCGGCATTTTTAGCAACTAAATCTGCCAGCAAATCCAACCCATTGCCATCAGGCAGGCGCATATCAAGCAGTACTAAATCTGGTGAAAATTGCTTTAATGCGGCTGCGGCAGCTAACAAACTCTCCACATGCTCACACTCGTAACCAGCTTTTTGCAAGCGGCGCATCACCGCACGGGCAAACAACACCTCATCTTCAACAATCAGAATTTTTGACTGCTGCTTCAAAACGACCGTGGTGCTGCCCTGTGCGATATGCGCTAATTGCAAAATTTTTCCTTGATTGACTACAGTTACTTCTTACCACCAAAATCATAGCGCACGCCAATCCAGCCTGCACGCGGTGCGCCTGGCATCAACATTTTTGATGGTTCATCATCACCAGCAAATACACCGTCTTCAATCCAGTTTTCACCTAACATACCACCAGTGGCATATTCTTTATCGAAGATATTGATGGCTTTAGCAAATACCTGCCAACCGCTATCGCCAAATTTATAGCGTGTGTCTAAGTTAACAACGGTGTAGCCGCCAATTTTGCCGCTATCTTGCACGTGATCAGCATCACCATCATTGGCACGATGCTTATTGTTCTCGTTGCCACGGATATAAACATCTGAGAATGTGTTGATATTGGTACCAATAGACCAATTAGGCGTTGCTTGTAATTGCAAACGCAATTTAAGTGAATGCTCTGGTAAATTGGCTAAACGATCACCTTTATTCACCTGTATTGCATTGCCATCGCTAGTAGAGTTCAGTGAGTTCGTTAACTCTAAGTCTGATTCATAGGTTGCTTTTAAATAGCTATAGCCTGCATTCCAGCTAAAGCTACCGAATGCGCCTGATAAACCTGCATCTAGTCCCATACGACGGGTTTTACCCACGTTATCAAAATACCCCATGCCATTGGTTGCATTGGTTGAGATAAAGTGAATGTCATCGTGGTTATCAGTATGGTATACCGCTGCTGACCATTTCACATCAGATGTTAAATTACCGCGCGCACCTAACTCAAAAGTTTTTGAAACCACTTCATCTAGTGGTGGGTCACCTGCCATCGCATTTGGCAATTTACATGGCACATTTGGATTTGCACAGCCTAGTTCCATTGAAGTAGGTGCACGCATACCCTCATTATAAGAACCATACACAGATAAATCTTTGGTTGGGGTAAAGCTTAATCCAATCGCTGGATTCAATCGACTAAAGCTATGATTACCAGAAAGGGATACATCTTCATCAGGCGTCAGTGGGTCACCATCAACATCCTCGAACGTACCCTTAGGGCTTATTTTATCCGTATTTTTAACTTTAATATGGTTATATCGTCCAGACAAAGTTAAATGCCACTGGTCAGTGAGTGATAATGTATCAGTCGCAAAAATACCCCAACTGCGGGTTTTACCTAGTAAATCCACTTCAGTTTCATCATTTTCAACGTCTACACCATCTACACCACGCGACGCATTGACAATGCCGAATTCAGAAGACTGATTAAACTTAACACGAGAATAGTCATAACCTAAACCGACAATCAATTGATTTTGTTTTTCTAATAATGGTTGGTTAAATGCTAACTGCGCATTGAAACCATAACCATTTTGATCCGTATTACTCCGATTGAGCGCACCACTACACCACTCATCCGCATCACCACCCGTGTTGGCGATACAATTGATATCGTTATCTGCAACATCCACACCCAATACATAATCGTCATTCACATCGCCATTTAACGTTTTACGTTTTGATTTACGATAATAGGTATTCGCACTCAATTGCACGTCATCATTCAACCAATGGCTTCCATTTAAGTTTAAGAATGAAAGCGTATTCTTTGTTTGGTCCGGTTTTGTATTAATGGTTTCACGGCCAAAGTCTTCCATCAACTCTTTTTGAATTAAGCCATTACCAATCATATCGTTATCAGCACCCGTATAACTCAGCTCTAAGCGAGATGCTTCGTTTTGCCAGCCCAATTTACCAAAAATCTGTTTCACTTCGGTAGGCGAGTGATCACGCCAGCCGTCTTCATCAAAATAGTTTCCTGCAAGAAAATAATCAATTGAATTATCCGTTGATACGCCACCAAATTCAGCAGCGACAGTTTTGCGTGACCATGAGCCAAAACTGGTTTCGATACCGCCACCTTGATGGGTACGACCATTTTTTGTCTGTACTGATAACGCGCCACCAAGCGTGTTTAAACCAAACACTGGGTTAGAGCCTGGCATTAAGTTCATACCAGCAATTGCATTCACAGGAATTAAATCCCAATTGACTGCATCGCCAAATGGCTCGTTTACACGCACACCATCTTGAAACACGGATAGACCTTGTGGGGTCCCTAATAAAGGTGATGCTGTAAAGCCACGAAATAAAATATCTGGTTGGTAAGGATTGTTTTGCGTTTCATTCACACTCACACCCAACAAATTATTATTCATAAAATCAGCGATGCTCAAGCTGTTTTGTTGTTGCAACTCTTTACCCTTAACAACTTGCACATTGGATGGAATTTGCTCAATTGGCAAACCTACCCCTGCAAGCGGTGTTGTACCAATCACTTCAATTTTTCCTAAATCCACCGCATTGCTATTGTCTTCAGCGTAAGCAATCTGCGGCACTGCGTAAGCGGTCAGTATTGCCATTAAGATAATTTTTGGTTTTATATTGCTTGGATTTGATGTTTTTTGCATACTAAAGTCCCTAGGTTAGATTTTTTAAAAGCAGCGATCTGATTTCTGCCGAAATGGTAACCACTTAATTTAGCAAAAATCATTCCAACACTTATAAACTGGAGCTAACCTATATGAAACATAATGTTACATATTAATAACAATGTGTAGATTGAGTATACAACCAATTTGTGGTTATAAACAGCCATTTATTGGTTGCATATAACCAATAAATGGCTGATTTCTTAATTAGAATAACAGTGAATGGCAGGCTGCACTTTCAATCAGCCTTGTGATTGATGCCAAACGATTGCAACTCCCGGCTCGTCTTGTGACGCACACATATCATGCGCAGCACCTATGCCAGGTACAAATACAAGCTTGTCGTGCCAATAAATGAGCGGCAAAAAATCTCGTTGCCAGGGTGGAATATGCGCCTCTTGTAACAGGTGTTTGAGCGTTCTTGAAGGTCGCAGTGGGTGAGGTTTAAAGCGTTCAGCGCCGCTTCGCTGGGTAATTTTTAATCCACTTAAGTCAGACTTTAAGGCTAATCCTGCCCCAATAACATGCCTGAACTCTAGCCCTCCCCCGTTCGGTAAAGTCAAAAATGGTTCACCATGCCATAACAAATCAATTGGTTTCGATTTTTGCGTGGAAACCAAGTAAGCTCTTTGCAAATACCGCCTAAGACTTATTGGCGGTTGATTTGATTTTAGCATTTCGTTGTGACGCAATGGCATGTCTACATTTGCATCAGGTTTTGCATTTAATAGCTGGTGTAGCATTTCTGATAGATATTCTGTGTTGGGCATGGATATCTGATTGTTCGCCAACCACCAACGCAACAAATTTTTTGCACGCGCTAACGTCAGTTTTTCTAACGAAATCAAACATAAACTGTTTTGTGATAAGACTTGGCTAGCGTCAATTTCAGCTAAGTTATCAAGCAAAGTATTCGCTTCAGCTAGATGCGTAGCCACTCTTGCGATGACTGGTTGAATAGATGGGTTACGCTCTTGCAAAACTGGCACCACCTTATGGCGCACAAAATTTCGCTCGTAATCTACGTTTAAATTACTTTCGTCATCACACCAAGTTATAGCATTCTGTAATGCATACCCGTGTAAAGTGCTACGTGAAGTGCCTAGCAAAGGTCGCAATAAACGCCTCGACTTGTCAACAGCAGCCATGCCAGCCATGCCCTTCACGCCCGCTCCTCTAAAAAGCTGTAATAAAAGCGTTTCTGCCTGATCATCTTGATGATGCGCAGTGACAATAAAGTCTGGAATCATATCTGCCAGCTTGAAATTAAAAAGCGCTTGGTATCGCAACTTTCTAGCCGTTGCTTCAACGCCTAACTTACTTTTTGACTCGATATTGATGTATTCGAGATGTAGCGGCACATCCAACTGCTTGCACTGTTTAATGCAGAAGTCAGTCCACGCATTGGCATGCGGACTCAGGCCGTGGTGTACATGCATAGCCTGTAGCGAAAAAGAAAGATTTTGGCGGCTGGCTGCCAGTAAATATAATAAAACTGTTGAGTCCAAGCCTCCGCTAAACGCTAGCAATAGCAACGGATTTGCCTGCATGCTGCCGTTCGTTGACTGATGCTCCCGTTCACCAATGTTGAGATGATGAACGAGAAATGCGCTTAGTTTTTTTTGTAGGGGGTGCGTGGGTTCGGTGGCATTAGCCGCTGTTACACACTGCGTCTTAGCGTTTTTTATCAACGATTTCTTTGTATTTACCATAACCCATTAAGCGCTCGTACCTACTGACCAACAATACTTTTGTTGATTTAGATTTTAATTTTGTAAGCTCTTCTTTAAGTGCAGCGCGCAATGTTGTCATGACCGCTTCTGGGTCTCGATGAGAGCCACCTAATGGTTCTGGGATAATGCGGTCAACCAACCCTAAGGCTTTTAAACGGTCAGCGGTGATTGCGAGGGACTCTGCCGCAACGGAAGCCTTGTCCGCACTTTTATATAAAATAGACGCACAGCCTTCAGGAGAAATGACCGAATAGGTGCCATATTGCAACATCAGCAACTGGTCAACCACACCAAGTGCCAACGCACCCCCAGAACCACCCTCGCCAATAATCACGCCAATAATAGGCGTTTTGAGCTCAGCCATCACATATAAGTTACGAGCAATCGCCTCAGACTGCCCACGCTCTTCAGCACCAATCCCAGGATATGCACCGGGCGTGTCAATCAGGGTGATAATTGGAATCGAAAACTTTTCCGCTAACCGAAATAAGCGCAGGGCTTTGCGGTAACCTTCTGGTCTTGGCATACCAAAGTTGCGATATTGTCGCTCTTTTACATCCCGACCTTTTTGATGGCCAATCACCATCACGGGCTGCCCTTCAAAACGTGCTAGTCCACCCACAATCGCAGGGTCATCAGCATAAGCCCTATCGCCGTGCAATTCTTCAAAATCCGTAAATATGCCTTGAATATAATCAAGCGTATAAGGCCGCTGAGGGTGGCGTGCCAATTGTGAAATTTGCCATGCCGTTAAACTACCGTAAATATCTTCAGACAGTTTTTTGTTTTTATTTTCTAGCGCCGTCAGCTCTTTAGAAATATCCAGCGCATCATTGGCATCATGCGCGGCTTGCAACCCTTCGATTTGCGCTTCTAGTTCGGCAATTGGCTGTTCAAAGTCTAGGTAACTTATTTTCATTTGATTCGCTTCTTTTCTAAATTCAATGCGTTTAATTATATGCGTTTAATTATATAGGATTTTTACATTTTCACGGCTTAACCATTCGGTTAAGCTGGCAATCAATTCTTCATGCAAGTCAACGCGCCATGCGCTACCCAGCATCAGTTCAACTTTACTGCTTTTATTATGATATTCCACTTTTACGGGGCAACCGCGCTGCTCTTCCGTGTCTGCCCTGCAATAGGGTTGCAGCATTGTTTTAAGTTTAGCTGCGTCGGCTTGCCCATTACAAGCGATTTTTAGAAAGCTTGCGCGTGAATTCCTAAGCCCAGATAAATCATATAGCTTTCTTGCATTCACACGAATGCCGCCAGAAAATTCATCGTGACTCACACGGCCTTCAACAATCACCAGTTGATCATCTTTTAATAATTGCTGTGATTGATTAAGTAGTTCGCTGCCGACGACCACCTCAATGCGCGTTGTGCCGTCATCTAAGCCCACAATTGCCATTTTGCCACGGCCTGTCATACGAATGCGAATACCAGACACGATGCCTGCAATCAACTGCGGTTGCTCTTTAGGTGATAAATTGGCGAGCGTGGCACTCACAAACTGACTAATGTCTTTTTGATACGCAAAGTAAGGATGGCCGCTAAAGTAAAATCCAAGCGCAGCTTTTTCTTCCAATAAGCGTTGCTGCTCAGACCACTCTGGCACACTCGGTAATACATGCGCAGCTTTATCTTCTACATCCCCAAACAAGCTGTTTTGGTTGCTGTTGGCATTATTTTGCTCGGCAGCTGTCATTGCGTTTGCAACGCCTGCCAACAGCGCATTCCGGCTAGGGGACAACTTGTCAAATGCGCCGGCTCGAATTAAAGATTCAACAACACGACGATTCACCTTTCGCAAATCAAGCCGATTACAAAAATCGAATAAATCTTTAAAAGGCCCGCCCTGTTCGCGCGCCTGCAAAATCACCTCAATCGCCGCCAAACCCGTGCCTTTTACGGCACCAAGCCCATACAAAATTTGCTGTTTGTTGATAGGCGTAAATTTGAAATCACTTTGATTGATGTCTGGTGGAAGCACTTCAATTTGATTCGGTGCACAATCATCGTAGAACGTGTGAACACTGTCGGTGTTGTTCATGTCAGCTGACATGGTTGATGCTAAAAATGCTGCGGGATAATGCGCTTTCAAGTAAGCCGTTTGATAGGCCACCAGCGCGTAAGCTGCGGCATGCGATTTATTAAAGCCGTAACCAGCAAATTTTTCAAGCAAGTCAAATAACTCCGTCGCTTGTCGCTCGGTCATGTTGTTTTTAGTTGCGCCTTCCACAAATGTTTTGCGTTGGGCATCCATTTCCTCAACTTTCTTTTTACCCATCGCGCGGCGGAGTAAATCGGCACCACCAAGGCTGTAGCCCGCAACCACTTGTGCAATTTGCATGACCTGCTCTTGATACACGGCAATACCATAGGTTTCTTTTAAAATTGGCTCAGTTAAAGGATGCGGATATTCCACACGCTGCTTACCGTGTTTGCGGCGGCAAAAATCCGGAATCAAATCCATTGGGCCAGGCCGATACAGGGCCACCAAAGCAATAATATCTTCAAAACAATCGGGCATCGCCTGCTTGAGCATGTCTTTCATGCCTTTAGATTCAAGCTGGAATACGGCCGTTGTATTGGCCGTTTTGAGTAATTGAAAGGTCGCCTTGTCGTTCAAGGGTAGCGTTTCAAAAGACAGTGGTGGCAAGCCCTCAGCCGCACGTTGCCCATTGGCATTTTTGAGGGCTAATTCCAAAATCGTCAGCGTACGCAAGCCTAAAAAGTCAAACTTCACCAGCCCGACGGCTTCCACATCATCTTTATCGTATTGGCTGACCAAACTTGCGCCATCGGCTTGACAATACACTGGGCAGAAATCCGAGATTTTTCCGGGTGAAATCAATACCCCGCCCGCATGCATGCCGACATTACGTACCAGTCCTTCTAACCGTAATGCCAACTCCAATAATTCGCGTAACTCTTCCTCGCTTTCACGGCGCTCGGCAAGCTGTGGCTCTTTTACCAGCGCATCGGAGAGCGTAATGCCCAATTCCATTGGAATTAACTTACTGATGCCATCGACAAAATGGAAGGGCAAATCCAGCACGCGGCCGACATCACGCACCACCGCTTTGGCTGCCATAGTACCGAAAGTGGCAATTTGCGACACGGCATCTAACCCATATTTTTGCTTCACATAATCAATGACCCGATCGCGGCCTTCTTGGCAAAAGTCGATATCAAAGTCGGGCATGGATACGCGGTCAGGATTTAAAAAGCGTTCAAACAATAAATTGTATTCAAGCGGGTCAAGGTCAGTAATCCCCAAACTGTAGGCCACCACTGAACCCGCGCCTGAACCACGGCCTGGCCCAACCGGTACGCCATTGTGTTTTGCCCATTGAATAAAGTCTGCCACAATTAAAAAATAGCCGGCAAAACCCATTTGATTGATCACTTTGGTTTCAAATTCAAGCCTGGCGTCATACGCAGGCTGCTTGGCATGGCGCACTTCTTCATTCGGGTACAACACTTCCAATCGCTTGGTTAATCCTCTTTTCGCTTCAAGAATTAAAAATTCGTCCAGACTTTCGTTATTCGGTGTTGGAAAGTTAGGTAAGTAATTTTTACCTAGGGTTAGCGATAAATTACAACGCTTTGCAATTTCCACACTGTTAGCAAGCGCTTCAGGCATATCGGCAAACAAAGCGGCCATTTGCGCCTGCGTTTTAAAATATTGCTCCGTTGTAAAATGCTTCGGCCGACGCGTGTCGGCGAGCACATAGCCTTCTGAAATACAGGTTCTGGCTTCATGCGCGCGAAAATCATCGGGCGTTGTAAATTGAATGGGGTGCGTGGCCACCACAGGTAAGTTGAGCTGGTGAGCGATGCTGCGAATATGCGAAATATAATGTTCCTGCTGCACTTTGTTATCCGTTGCAACACGCTGCACTTCGAGATAAAAACGGTCTGGGAATAAAACATTCCAATCTTGGGCGAGTTGCGTTGCCAGCGCAATATTATCCTGCAAACAGGCCTGACCAATATCGCCCGCCATAGCCCCTGAAAGCAATAGCAAGCCCTCAGTGCCGCACTCTGCAAACCACTCGCGCTTAAACTCGGTACGGCCGCGATATTGATTGGTGAGGTAAGCGCGGCTTAATAATTGGCACAGCAATAGATAACCAGCATGCGTTTGGCATAATAAAAGCAAGCGAGTTGGTTGATCGCGATTGGTGCTATTTTCTATCCAGATATCACAACCCAAAATCGGTTTTAGGCCCTTACCGCGTGCGGCTTTATAAAACTTGATGGCACCAAATAAATTACTGAGGTCAGTGAGCGCCAGTGCCGGCATCTGGTCTGCCAGTGCCTGTTTGACATAATCGTCAATGCGTACAATGCCATCCACTATCGAATATTCGCTGTGGCAACGCAAATGAACGAATGCAGGCGCATTTTGCAAAACTTGGCTAGGTTCAAATGAGTTTGCGTTGGACATAGCCTAAATTTTACCTGATTGACGCAAATTTAGAGACTAATACTTAGGATAATTTAATAGAAAAAACAACCCAAAAATGACATGTTTTACTACGAGAGAAAAACAATGCCCTGGAAGCCTTGTAAATAAAGGCTTGCAGGGCAGCGTAAAAGGTTTGTGCTGAAATAGACTAAAAAAATGAAAAATTAGGTTATGCGTTTTGCCCGAGTAATGCATTGACCTGCGCAATTAAATCTTCATCTTGCACCGGTTTACCCAAGAAGGCATTCACGCCGATTTCTGTCGCCAAATTGCGATGTTTATCGGCCGTGCGAGAGCTAATTACAATCAGCGGTGTATGTTTGGTGGCTTCGTTGTCACGCACGTGCCTTGAAAATTCAAAGCCATCCATACGCGGCATTTCAATGTCTGTCAGAATAATATCCGGTGTAATTTGCTGTAATTTTTGCACCGCATCCATGCCGTCATTGGCAGTCAGCACTTCAAAGTCTTCACGCTCCAATACGCGTGACAGCACCTTACGCATGGTAAGTGAGTCATCCACCACCAAGGCAATTCTGCGGCGCTGTTCAATGGCAGGTGTTGCTGAACTCACTTTGACTGAACCAACAGACAATGCTTCACGATTGGCCAACTGCACGGCATTGAGCACTAAAACGATGTCGCCATCACCCAATACGGTGGCGCCGATAATGCCTGGCACGCGCGCGAGTTGGGTGCCTATTTGCTTCATCACCACCTCTTGGTTGCCCAAAATTTCATCCACATGCAACGCGGTGCGATAAATACCGCTACGCATTAATACCATGGGCGTGTAAGCATGAAGTTCAGCCACCGTATCAGCATCACCGATTAGTTTTGCAAGATAATGCAGCGGGTATTCACGATTAGACCATTCAATTTTTTGTGTTGCATACGCTTGGTTTAAATCTGCGGGTTTTAACTTTTGCACCTGTTCCACCATTACTGAGGGAATCGCAAAAATCTTATGGCCAGCGCGTACCATCACCACTTGCGCAACCGACAGCGTGACAGGCAGGTAGATATTAAACATCGCGCCCAGACCAGCCACATTGCTAACATCAATACGGCCGCTTAGTGCCGCAATATCACTGCGCACCACATCTAAACCTACGCCTCGGCCAGCAATTTGCGAAATCGTATCCGCTGTTGAGAACCCTGGTTCGAAAATAACTGCCATCAACGCTTGATCAGACAATGCTTGATTCGCTTCAAAAAGCCCTTTTTCAATCGCCTTTTGTTTAACTTTTTCAAGATCGATGCCTGCTCCGTCGTCAGTGACAACCAGAGTAATTTCGTCATTTTCCAAACTTACTTTAAGTTTGATTTGGCCAACTTCTGGCTTCCCTAACGCGCGGCGCTCTGAAGTCGTTTCTAACCCATGCGCAACTGCGTTACGAAGCAAATGCTCAAGCGGCGCACCGATTTTATCGAGCACGCCACGATCAATCTCGATGTCTTCACCTTCAATCGTCATTTCAACGCGCTTGCCTAACTCTCTAGCAGTTTGGCGCACAATACGCTGCATGCGCTCCGTGATGGTTGCAAACGGCAACATGCGTACGCCCATCAAGCCCTGCTGCAGCTCGCGATTCATACGGTTTTGCTGTTGAAGGGCGGCATCTGTTTGGTCTAAATTCAATAACAAACCGTGTTGAATAGTGGCCACGTCGTTCACACTTTCAGCCAGCATGCGCGTTAGTTCTTGCAAACGGGTGAATCGGTCAAATTCTAGCGGGTCAAACTCTTCATGCGCCTCTTGCAACAAACTCATACGCGACTGCATTTGTGTTTCCGCTTCAATCTCCAACTCGCGCAAATAAGCACGCATACGGCTGATGCTGTCGGTCAAATCGGTGGAAGATTGCTTGAAGTTCTGCATTTCTCGTTCCATACGAGAGCGCATAATCGACACTTCACCCGCCTCATTAATGAGTCGATCAAGCACATCAGCACGCATACGCAAATACTGATATTTGCGGTCTGCAGCGCGTGTGGGCGCCGCTGGCTTAATGGCAACTTCTTCAACAGATTGCTTTTCACTAGCACCACCGGTGAGGTCTTCCAACATATAGCCAATGCGGTCAAACTCGGCAAACATTTCTTCAAAATCACTGGGCGTTGGTGCATTCCTTAGCGCGTGAATCACGCGATCTTCCATAAGATGCACGCTGTCACCGATAGTGGCAAGCCCTGCCATCCGCGCACTTCCTTTTAAGGTATGCAGCGCACGCTGTAATGAATCTGAATATTCTGTTTCATGCGGATTGTTACGCCATCCGCGCAAATCACGTCCAACCTGTGGCACAAGTTCACGCGCTTCTTCCGTAAATAACGCCAGGAGTTCTTGGTCAACTGGGACATTCGGTTTGCTGGCCTGCTGACTTGATGTAAGTTGTGGTTCAGCTATTTCAGTTTCCGTACCAAACGATGACTGTTGCCCAAATACAGCAATTTCATCAAGTGCGACCACGACCTCATCCGCGCTTGGTTCCTCATGTGTATCCAGCTCAACTGATTCGTGAATAGCTGGTTTATTAGATTCCCTTTTCTGTTTCTTATCTGCAACTTTACCTGCTGGCGGCACTTTAACTTTGAGTTTATCTACTGAAATGCCGGCAGACTGCATTTCTTTTTCAAGTTCCAGTACGGCTGCTTCCGCCTGTTGGGCCGCAATAGCCTGCATTTCCGCGGTGGACTCACCCAACGCCACAATTAATGCGCGTGATGATTTTGGATTTTTAAGTGTTTTAATACGCTCGATGCCATCTGATAATGCTTTCACAACATTCGCGTATAAATTGATATGTTTTTCCGTCCAGCTGGCTCGATGTTCGTCTAACCAATACTCTAAGGCACGTGCTAAATCCCCAGTTGGCTTAAAGCCTGCGGTTAACGCGTTGCTACCTAAGGTGTGTGCTGCACGACAGCTGGCGTCTGTTGGCAACTCCGTTGAGTTCAAAGTCAAAGCGCTTTGTGCTTCGGCTAAAGTCGCCAAATGCTGCTGTGCCTCGTGCAAAAAGATATTAAAGAATTCGCGGCTTAATCTGCGCGTGCCACCAATTAATACTTCTTCTTTGACTGGTTTTGGTTGTTCGCCTGTGAGGGATAACTCAAACTCGCGCTCATAGTTAGCGGCTTCTTTTTGAAAAATAGTTGGATTGAGCGTAACTTTTTTATCGGCCTGCAGATGCCCCACACAACGTGCAAACGCCCCTGTCACGCGCTCGATAAACGCTAAATGTTGCAGACTTGGAAATGCCTTATGCTCAATAATTAAATTAAGCAGTTTTTCAATTGCCCAGGCTACTTTGCTCATACCCACTAAGCCAACCGTACGCCCGCTGCCCTTCAGTGTATGGTATGCACGGCGTAAATCAGCCAGCGCTTCACTATCGCTGCCATTGACGCCTAACGCTTTTAAGTGTTGGGCAATGTTAATGAGCACCTCTTCAGCTTCCGCCAAGAATATTTCCTGTAGCTCTTCATCAATCGCTTCATCAGTCACATCGTCAATCGTTGAATCCGGGTCGGTAATTCTCGGCAACTCGTCTAAACCATCGATGATTGGATAAGGTGCAACGGTGGATTTAGTCACCTCATTATCTTCTGTAATATCTGTTTCTAATTCCTGATGCGCCTCCACAACGTCAGTATTCTGAACAATATCCAACGCTTTAGCATGCTGTTCTAATCGATATTGCGCTCCTTGCAAGGCTGTCTCTGATTCTGCGCGTGCATTAGGTAACTCTTCAGCATACAACCCAAGCATGCTCAAGCTTTCGGCCAGCAACTCAAAAGTTGATTGTTCCAGATAACCTATATGCTCTTTAAAATATTGAACAAAGCCCAAACTCAAATCACTGATAGATTTCTGCGTTGGCATTTCCAGCATATCAAAGGCTGCTGAAACTTGTTGCAACGGCTTGACAGTGTCATCTAATAACGCAACATCTGTTGGGTTTCTAAAGAATGCATCAAACGCTTTTTCAGCAAGTAGCAAAGCCGCCAGCACTTGCTTTGCAACGGCTTCCATAACACTTGCATCTAGTTTAGTTTCATTTTTAAAGACTTCTAATGGCGGAGCGAGCGGCACGCCATCTACCACGGCAAGTAAACGCGCCGTTTGCGTGGTAATTTTTGCCTGCATATGCACATCAAGTTGTGCATAATGCTCGCTGATATACTCCAGCAAATTAAGGGCAGCAGCAATCTCAATTAAGGAGACTTCATTCACTTTTAAAGGGTCAGTATGCAGCGCACTTGCCGCCGCATAGATTGCGTTCACCAAGGCATAAGCCGCCTGATTATTCAGGCCTTGCTGTACGTTACTTAGGTGTTGAAATTTTCCTGCGAACGTGGCTAAGTCTTCTGTCGATGAGGGGTTTTCGCTGATACGCGTCCACAAGTCTTTTAATATTGGCAAATCTGCGCTCAACTGTGCCAGTGCGGTGCGTTCAGCGTCGGTGGTTAAATTACCCTGTCCAGATGCACCTGTCACATTTAACGGTAGAACTAGATCAAGCTCGAATGTTTCTTTAACTCTAGCAATGGTTTCTGTTGTTCTATCGCTTATCGCCACATAATACAGTACATCTCGCAGCAACTGAGAAGGTGTTTTAACATCGCCCTCAGCCATATTGCGTAATTGCTGATCAAGTCGGCGGCATAATTTTTTAGCACCAGATAAAGCTGCGATTTTTTCTTGGCTAAGTGCCTCCATCAACGCAATTGCAGCCCACCAAAGGGTTTTCTGCGCAGATTTATGTTGTACTTGCTGCACTTTGACAACAGCCTTTCGCATATGCGACAGGGCTTCAGAATCATGATTGCGCAACCAATCGAGTAGATATTTTTGAAAAACCGTACGTTGCTCTGCAACAAGCAGTGGCACGGCAAATTCTGGCAATTCACTCGTAGGCAAATCTTTAGGTGCATTAAAGCCTGTGTCAGGAAAAAATAAATCCGTGATTTCCAGCACCTCACCTTGGGCTTCAACCAAAGGTTTAATACTGTCAAAAAGCCTAGTCGGCACATCTGGATAGCCGTTCAGTAAGTCTTGCAAATACTGCTCTAAGGTTGATATGGCGTGACTCAAATGCGCCATTAACGCCTGTGTGACTGGAATCTCTTGTTTTTCTAGTTTGCTCGTTAGATTTTCAATTTCTGCACAATAGCGCTTGCAACCTTCAAGGCCCACCATATCCAATGCGCCACTGACCTGATATAAATGCGCAATCGTAAAGCGCAGCGTTGCAAACTCTTCTGGCTTTTCAGTCACTGCGGCAAAATTGTCCTGCACTTTTTTTAGTGAGCGATCAATCTCATCTTTCACCCAAGACAAAGGGCCTGCATCAAATACTTCAGCCATGCTGCCCCCCTGTTTTGTTACGAAAACCATTCGTTAGTGTTTTCATTCGAATCTTCACTGAGCTTATCAATTAATCTCGTTTTAATAAGGATGTTATTGTGCGTTAAAGCTTAAAGCCAGCCACAGAAGTACGAAGTTCTTCAGCAAGAGACGTCAACTGACCTACCGCCTCAGCTGTCAGCTTAGTACCATCAGACGTTTGGGTGGTAATCTCTTGAATCAACTGCATGTTATTCGCCACCACAGAGGCAGACTCAGTTTGCGCAGAGGTGGCGGTTGAAATAGACTGAATGAGTCGCGCAAGATTAATCGTCACGGACTCAATTTCAGTCAGCGCTTGACCAGCAGCATCGGCCACACGTGCACCATCCACCACGCCCTCGGTACTTTTCTCCATCGCCGCTACGGCGCCGTGGGTATCTGTTTGAATAGTCTTCACAATTGCGCTAATTTGCTTAGTCGCTTCACTTGAACGTTCCGCCAAGCGCTGCACCTCTTCCGCAACCACGGTAAAGCCTCGACCCGCTTCACCAGCAGATGCCGCCTGAATGGCCGCATTCAACGCCAAAATATTGGTTTGCTCGGTAATGTCGGAAATCAATTCCACAATTTCACTAATTTCTTGTGAGCTTTCACCCAAACGTTTAATCCGTTTTGAGGTTTCTTGAATTTGTGTACGAATATCGTTCATCCCCGCAATGGTATTTTGCACCGCTTGCGAACCTTGGTTTGCGGCTTCCAGTGAGCGTTGCGCCACTTCAGACGCCTGCGTCGCGTTGTTAGAAACCTGCAAAATAGAGCGCGTCATGTCAGTCACAGCATCTGTCGTTTGCAAAATTTGCTCTGACTGCGTTTCAGCAGCGCTTAACAGCTTGGTTGATGTTTCTTGCGCAACTTCTGTCGCTGAGGTCACCTGCTCCGTCGCTCGGTTAATCTCCAGCACCAAGTCCCGTAAATTATCAATTGTGTAGTTAATTGAGTCAGCAATCGCGCCAGTAATGTTATCTTTAACCTGTGCTTTTACACTTAAGTCACCATCAGATAAATCACCCATTTCATCAAGTAACTGTAGAACAGCCTCTTGGTTCTCTTGACCATCTTTTGCTAGCTGTTCGGTAAGTTTCATCGCCTGCGTTGCTTGCTTTTTACCAAAAAAGTACATCAACGCTAAAAGGGTTAAACCTAACAATAACAAACCAACTAACACTAATTGAATAAAGTTAGTTTGTGACTCTAGTAACTTTGCGTTTTCACGAGCCACTGCTTCACGCAGCGTGTTACCAGTTTGGTTGGTTACCTCAAACGCAGCTGTTAATTCTGAAAGTGGTGCCGAAGCCGCTACCGTACCTAAGGGCAAAGAAGGAATAAAGCGATTTTTTGCTACCAAGAAAAAGTTTTCACCTGCTTTAATCGAAGCGAGCAACGCGCCTTTTAATTCAGGATTATCAATATTTTCCTGCCAGTAAGTAGAACGGTCTCTGAATAAAGCCTCAAACCTTGCGGCCTTTGCCAGTGCTTTATCCCGTTTATCGTTATTGAAGTTGGATGATGCCACATAAGCTTCGTTATACGCGGCAAACGCATCTACAGGGTATAGCGGTGGCGGCACCGTGTCGGCAACCAACGTGTCAAAGTCATGTAACGTGTTATACACAGGACCGTTCACACGCACCTGATTAATTACCCAAAAGCTCAGTGCCGCAAAAATGATAAACGCTGCAATTTGTAAGTAAAGTTGTTTTAAGCCAGAACCTACCGTTTCAGCACTTGAAGCGCTCGCTTTTTTGCTAGTTAGCTTACTAAAAAACCCTCCAAGTAACTGTGGCAAGCTTTTTACAACCGCTAGATTTAACGCCATTTTTTACCCCAATCCATATAATTATAATTTTTTATAATTAAAATTTTGTTTATTAAAATCAGATGCTTAATTACTAAACTACAACTTTAATCTCGCTACACAAGTTCAAAAAATGCTATATCGTTGGTTGAATAAAGTCTTGATGCTGCACAAGCGCTTCAATATTCAACTCTTCCCACGTTTGCTGATTTTCATCTTCATACACTTGCTTAATCAATAAATCCAGCAAACCTCGCTCAATATCGGCTTTTTGCTTCACATTCATCGACTCAATATTCCGTAAACCTACTAAGCTAGTTACAACCAGCGCAGTTTGCGTAGTGTTGAGCGAGTTCAATAATAAAATTCGGCTGTGTATGGTTTTTGGCAATGCTGGCTTGCCAATAAATTGCAGCAAGTCGGTAATATTGTATAAATTACCGCGGACGTTAGCGACACCCAAAAACCAAGGCTGCGTGAGCGGAACGCTCTGTAGCGTTGGTACCGGTAACACCTCGGTCACGGCGGTTAAATTAATTAACAATCGATACTCACCCACCATCACGCCTAAACGTGATGTGGACTCTGCCGCGCCTTGCGAAGTGGCTTCTTTTAGCTTTTGAAGAATTGCTTCTTGAAACTCACGTAAATTTGAGGTTTTTGCCATGTTTTAAGTGTGGATGAACGACAATATCTAAACTGATAAAAAAAAACAAAGCTTAACCTAGCGTTTTAATTAGCGCCAATAAATCAGCGCTCACCACTGGCTTAGTCACACAGGCTTTGGCGCCCATTTTAAGCGCCCAAGCCAAGTCCGTTGCCTGCGATTTACCTGTACATAAAATCACTGGAATATTGGTCGTTTTTGGGTCTTTAGTCAGCATGCGCGTCACCTGAAAGCCAGTTAAACCCGGCATCACAACATCCATCAGTACTAAATCAGGTGGATTTGTTGCGACTTTATCCAAGCAATCTTCGCCACTGTCTGCACCCGTGACGCTAAAGCCTGCTGTTTCTAGCAACTCAGTTAAAAAAAATCGATCCGTTGCCGAGTCATCTACCACTAATATTTTTTCAATTGCCATATCAATCTGCCTCTTCTTGATTATTTTTGCCTAACGACGCATACGTTTGCACAGCATCAACAAGCGTTTCTTGTGTAAATGGTTTGGTGAGATACTGATCTGAACCCACCATGCGCCCGCGCGCACGGTCAAATAAGCCATCTTTGCTAGATAGCATAATGACTGGGGTTGTTTTATAGCGCGCGTTTCGCTTGATGAGCGAGCATGTTTGGTAGCCATCCAAACGCGGCATCATGATATCGACAAAGATAATATCAGGATGTTCATTGGCAATTTTTGCCAGTGCATCAAACCCATCTTCCGCTAGAATGACTTTGCAGCCAGAGTTTTTAAGAAAAATCTCAGCGCTGCGCCGAATGGTATTGCTGTCATCAATGACCATGACTTTAACTGCCGACAACGCGTCTAAGCTGAGTTTTTTTGCGTTCGATTGATCTTCTTGACTTGGCTTATCCAGACTCACAAGCAAGCTCCTAGTTATCATTGTTGCGCTGACGACTGCGCAAATTCACTAAAATTGTTACAATTAATTTGGTTACATTATATGTAAAATCACGCAATAAGCAATACTATGTAATGTATTACATTAATATATAGTGGTATCTATGTAATATTTTGCATTTTCAACCATAATGGTATAGATTTACAGACTTTACAATTGGCTCACAAAATTTTAACAATTTGCAACTTTAGTTTATAGCTCAAGACTAAAGTAAAAACACACTTAAATCTTAGGGATTACCTTCATGATCGTTCGACAAGAAATACTGAATGCCAAAACAGCACTTAAAGATTTACCCGCTGTTTCACCTTTGCCAAGCGCTAGCTTAGTATTGGTGTTTGGTTCTCGAGAGCGCTTTAGCGATGCGAAATTGCCTGCCACTTTAAAGGCGCGCTTTCCTGCCGCACAAATTATCGGCTGCTCAACTGCTGGTGAAATTTCTGCCAATGGCGTGCTGGATGACAGCTTGCAAATCACCGCCATTCAGTGGGAAAAAACCGTACAGCGCGTGACGCATACCAAAATGACCAGTATGCAGAACTCGTATGAAACGGCCGCCGATTTAGCGCGGCAGTTAAAATCAGATGAATTAAAAGCCGTGCTGGTCTATTCAGATGGCCTGCATGTGAATGGCTCAGAACTGCTTGAAGGCTTTAAGAGCATTCTTGGCAACACGCCTATTATGGGCGGCATGGCGGGTGATGGGTTTAATTTTAGCAAAACCGTGCAGTTATTTAACGACAACGTGGGTGAAGGCTTAGTGATTGCCGTAGGTTTATACGGCCGGCATTTAATCGCGGCAACAGGCGTTGGCCGCGGCTGGAAACCTTATGGCCCACCGCGCAAAGTCACTAAGTCTAACAAAAACGTGGTGCTGGAATTAGACGGCAAACCAGCGCTACCCCTTTACAATATGTACATCGGCGCACATTCGGCAAAAGGGTTACCTGGCTCTGGCTTAAAATTTCCGTTTGCGATTATTGAAGAAGGCAAGCGCGACATTGAAAAAATTCGCACACTTCTGGCAATTGATGTCAAAGAAAACAGCCTTACTTTTGCCGGAAACGTGGATGAAGGTGAAACCGTACGTTTTTGTCAGGCAACCCATGACCGCTTAGTTGAGGGCGCAGGCGATGCCGCACACTTGGTAACCAACCACGCCAGTACCAACCAGCCAGGGTTGGCGGTTTGTGTGAGCTGCGTTGGCCGTAAAGGGGTGATGGCCGAAAATGTGGCCGATGAAGTCAGGCTGGTTCAACAAATTTTAGGCCCACAAACCACGTTAACCGGTTTTTATTCTTATGGTGAATTCTCCCCTCGCCCAGATACTAACGACAGCGTATTGCATAATCAAACCATGACAATTGGCTATTTAAGTGAAAACTTACTTGCCTGATTTGTTTAGCTAAAACCCTCATTAAAACAAGGGATTAAATCCAAAATAAATATGAATAAGCCCAGTGCAAACTGGGCTTATTTGTTTTATGATGTGTGCATCATGTCGTTTTAATCAATACCGCTTTATAACCCCTACGCAAAATAACAAAGGAGCACAACATGGCAACAGTTCATTTAAAAGGTAACCCGGTACAAATCGGCGGCAATTTGCCGCAAAATGGTCAAACAGCACCCGACTTTCAACTGGCGGATGCCAAACGTAACTTGGTTTCATTAGACGCTTATGCTGGCAAACGCAAAGTGCTCAATATTTTTCCAAGTATTGATACGCCAACTTGCGCCACTTCAGTACGCACATTCAACCAAAAAGCGAGCAGCGTTAATAACACTGTGGTGCTATGCATTTCAGCGGATTTGCCATTTGCGCAAAGCCGTTTTTGTGGCGCAGAAGGCATTGAAAATGTGGTCACACTTTCCACCTTCCGCGATACCGCCAAGTTTGCAAAAGACTACGGCGTACAGATTTTAGATAGCAGTTTAGCCGGCTTAACCGCACGCGCGGTGGTGGTGCTGGATGAAAACAACCAGGTATTGCACAGTGAATTGGTGAATGAAATTGCAGATGAACCTAACTATGAAGCTGCGTTAGCGGTGCTTTAAGTCTTAATCTAGGAGCGCAATTGATTGCGCTCCTACACTAGCTATTGATATTCAGTATATTTCGCGTTACTACCCCGCGCTTTTTCGACGGGGTATTTTTTTGCGTTCAGGTCAATTTTCGCGTTAGCCGCTGCAATCAAATCAATCTCTAACACTTCGGCCAATCTCAACAAATAAACAAACGTATCGGCCAACTCATGGCTCACTGCTTCGCGCTTTTCGGGTGTGAGTTGCTGACTTTCTTCTGGTGTATTCCATTGAAACTGCTCGACCAGTTCGGCGGCTTCAACAATCATCGCCATCGCTAAATTTTTAGGCGTATGAAATTGCGCCCAATCGCGCTCGGTCACAAATTGGTCAATGCGTTTGCGCAATTCTACGAGTGAATCTGACATATCAAAACCCCTGATTTTGCATCGAGAAAATTTTTATACTCTGAAAGCCTTTATTTATATGGCTTCCAGAGCATCGAAAAAGGTTGGGCCGAAATTAGCCCTCATTTTTGTCTTTTCGGTTGCTACCTGCCACCATTTTAATTTCAAATAACCGGCACTCTAACGGCCCGTTAAATAATGGCGTACGTTTGCTTGGCGTTAAGCGCATCAGTTTTGGCATGGTGAAATCATTGGTTAAAAAGTACGTATTCCAGCCAGCAAAACGGCGCTTTAATGCTTCACCCATTTTTGGGTAGAGCAACGCTAAATCGTCACCTTCACCAATCCGCACGCCGTAAGGCGGGTTTGCCACCAACACGCCGCTGTCTGCTGGCGGCACCACATTTACAATATCTTGTTGTGAAAGCTGCACCGCTGCCAGCAAGCCGGCTTCTTCCAAATTGCGTTTGGCAATGCGCACCGCACGTAAATCGACATCTGAGCCGTAAATTTTTTGAAACGTTACGGACTTCACTTTTGCAGCAGCCTGTGATTTTAATTGATGCCAAATATTGGGTTCAAACGTGTTGAGTTTTTCAAAACCAAAACTTCTTTTATGGCCGGGCGCGATGTTAAGCGCCACCATGGCGGCTTCTAATAAAAACGTGCCGCTGCCGCACATGGGGTCTAACAAGGCTTGTCCTGGCTGCCAGCCTGAGAGTTTTAAAATACCGGCGGCAAGATTTTCACGCAATGGCGCTTCAATACTCGCACCGCGATTGCCGCGCTGGTAGAGCGCGTTGCCCGAAGTGTCGAGGTAAAACTGGTACTCTTCTGCCGTTAAATACGCATGAATGCGCACCGCTGGCGTTTTGGTGTCAATGTACGGGCGCGAGCCAACAGCAAGTCTGAATTTATCGCACACCGCATCTTTGATTTTTAGGGTGGCAAATTCCAAGCTTTTTAACGGACATTTAACACCTGTGACCTTCACCATAAAATCATGTTTTACATCAAACCATTGTGGCCAATTGAGCTTGTAAGCCGCATTGAATAAGTCTTCTTCATTCACATACTTACCGCGCGCAACCTGCCACAAAATACGCGTGGCAATTCGTGAGTGCAAATTAGCGGCATAGCACACAGCCCAATCACCATCAAAACTCACGCCGCCGTCAGTGAGTTTAATGGATTTTGCTTTGACGGTTTGTAGCTCATCAGCCAGCAATTGTTCAAGCCCACGTGGGCATGTGGCAAAGTATCGGTTAGGTATCATGTGCTTGATTCTTCCGTTAAATATTTTTTTGGTAAACGGTAATGCCCAGTGATTGGGTAGGCAAATAACGCCGCTTCTTCTTGCGCGCCGCGACCAATGTTATGAATCACCAGCGGCGTGGGCGCCCTGCTTGGCCCGTTTTTTTCTGTTTTATTGCTCACCAGCATAATGTGCGGCAAATTGCCGGGCAACATGACGGTGACAATATCACCTGCCTGATAATCTTTGGCCGTTTGCGTTGCGCCAAGGCTCTGCCAGTGGCGCTTGAAATACACCTGCAAATTTGGCACCCGCCGATGGTCAATATTTTTATCGGTCTTTTTTAGGCCCCATTTTTTAGGGTAAAGCGCAAAGTTTTTTGCCATGTCTTCATGCACCAGTTGCTGCAAATCAAGCTGATGCGCATCGCGCAATGCACGAATCACCACATCGGTACACACGCCCTTATGCAGCGGCACATCACCATTTGGGTAAGCCAGCTTGGTGTATTGCGGGTCGTAACTGTGCGTGACACCCACTTGGCTACGCGCAGCTTCTACTAATTTTAAATTGCTTGCCCAAGCATGTTGCAGGTTGAACAACAGCAATAGAACTACACCAGCTTTAAGCATCGTGATCATCCCGTTTAAACTGCAACTGATTGTGCTGCACGATATTATCTTCCATTAATTGTTTTAAAAATTGATTAAATTCAATGCGGTGCGTGCTTTCAAGCAATTTAGCACGGGCTTGTAGTTGGGCAATATTAAAATGTTTGTACACTGCATTAAAGCCAAACACCACAATATTGCCAGGCCGCCCGGTGCGCAAAATCAGCACTTTTTGCTGAAAGCTATGCTCGATACGCTGTAAATAAATATCAAAATTGCGGTCACTGCCCCATAAATTGATGGCAAATATGCCCGCGTTTTTTAATGACCTTGCACACAAATCAAAAAAATCCTGGCTGCAAAAATCTGGCGGAATGCCATTACTGTCAAACGCATCAATCAGCAGCACATCCGCGCCCTTTGCGTGATCAGCTAAATATTGCAGTCCGTCGCCCTCAATCACTTGCAGGCGTGCGTCATTTTCTGGCACAAAAAACTGATTTCGCGCCACCTGAATAATATTCGGGTTAATTTCAACCACCGTACCGATAACCTCAGGGCAATACGCATGCATGTACTTTGCCAGCGAGCCGCCACCTAGGCCAATCGCCAGCACATCTTTAATATGCTGATTAAACAGCAAAAAGCACATCATGCCACGCGTATAGGTAAGCTCAAGCGCGTTCGGGTCGCGAATGCGCATGGCGCTTTGAATGGTGGGCGAACCCAAATGCAGCGCGCGCACGCCATTGGTTTCACTCACATCAACGGCATCACTATTGCCACGCTTCATTAAATGTTTTGCAATACGAAACATTAGGTTGCCTCAGGGTTCACTTCAGCGGGTGCGCTTTCTTCAGGTTTTGGTGGCACAACGGCAACGGGTTCTTCAATAAACACTTCGTCTTCATCAATCGCCAAAATGGCAGGCGCTTCTTCAAGTACGCCAATAAATTTAGACCTAAACTCAATAAGTAGCGTATCGACCTCTTGCACTTTTAGCCCCACGCGCGTGCCCGGCTTGAGTTCTGGTAAACCGTAGACTTTTGTCATCAATGGTGGAAAATCAATGCGCACGATGTTGTCACGCCACACGGTGGCGTGTACTTCTTCAATGTTTTCTTGAATTAAATATTGCAAGCTCCAGTAACGCTCCATGCGCGCCTGAAATTCACTGTAACTTTTATAAGTAAGCTCAAAGTTGCGCATGTGGGTGGTGAGCGCATCACTTTTGGGCGGATAGGCTGGCAGTGTGCCTTGCACCACGCTGATAATTTGTCGCTGGTTGATTAAATCCACCGCACGGCGCAGTGGCGACGTACTCCACGCATATTGCGCTACGCCAAGCCCTAAATGCGGTTCAGCTTTGGTGGTCATAAATACACGGCCGCCCGTTTGCGCGCGGTACAAACCCGGCACTTCATGTTCGGTCAGCAAGGCGCCCCATTGCTGATTGGCTTCTATCATGAGTTCCGCCACCAGCTTATCCATGGGTGAGCCACGGCGGCGGCCAATAATGCTGACAATGCCCTCGTTTACATAAAAGTTGTAATCAATTTGCGGCGGTTTGCTGGGGTCGTATTTGCCGCGCGCTTTTTCAAGCGCTTCACTTAAATTGAATAAAAACAGCAAGTTAGCCCAATACGGATGCCCGCTATCAGCACTTAAGGTTTCTTCATTAAAGTAAGGCTCTAAAGTATCGTGGCGCAGGTTTTCTGCCACGTGAATACGCTCGACTTTGCTCTCACGCTTGGCAATGGTGTAATCTGCATTCACTTCTAAATAAAGTGACAGCACGGGCTTAATGGTACCCGCATCTAAGCTAAACGGCCGAATCACAGCTTCAGGCAGCATGGTAATTTTATGGCCCGGCATATACACGGTTGATAAACGTTGCATGGTTTCCACATCCAGCGGGCTATCCACCGCAATGCCCAGCGCCGGCGCTGATATATGAATGCCAACGCGCATGCGGCCATCGGCCAGCGGTTTCATTGAAAACGCATCGTCAATTTCAGTGGTAGTGCTGTCATCAATGCTAAATGCTTGCGCCTCGGCCAGCGGCAAATCATCAAATTGCAAAGTGGCAAGCGCTTCGGTCGCTGCCATTGCTTTAAAGTCAGTCCCATCGGCAAAATACTCACGTAAAAACGCGCCTAAATGGTAATCGTGAACAGACGGAATTGCCCCGCAGGCATGCAATAACTTGATGTGGCTGATATGTAGCTCATTGGCAGCGGCATCTAATGTTTTGTATTCAAAGGCATTTTTATCTGGCGCGTAAAGCAGCATATCAAGCTTTTGCTTGAGTTCATCGGGCATTTGCTGCGCTTTAAGCAGCGCCACATAATGGGCCATTTTTTCAGCCAGCAGGCGTTTTTTCTCAAGCCCCGCCAGCGCCGCTTTTAAAATGTCGGCTGGCGCAGCTTTATAACGGCCTTTGCCTTTGCGATTAAAATACACAGGCGCACTGTGCAGTTTAATGGCGATGGCGGCAGATTCTACTGCGCTTGGTTTGCGGCCGTAATAGTCTGCGGCAAATTCGGCAAAACCAAACTCCTCTTCACCGCAACATTCCCACAAAAAATCTAAATCGAGCGGCTCTGCCTCTTGATTGGCGGCTTCTAAAAAGCCAGTGAGCGGCGCTTCAAAGCGCAGCAACACGTGGTTTGCTTTAATTTTGCTGCGCTTACCGCTGATGGATTCAACTTGCAGCGCGCTGTCGGTCTCGCTCATGATGCTGGCAACTTTAAAACTGCCATCTTCTTCAAAAAATACGTTCATTATTTCAACTCATTGCCAATTACCGCCATGATACATGACTCGCTAAACGATTGCTGTGCTTCACGCATCACTTAAACGCTTTTAGTGAGAATCTCACGCATTAAAATAACCACTTTTTATGCAGTTAAAAATGCCTATTTTTTAGGCAATTTTAACACCAACCTTTTTCGATGCCCTGTGAGCCTTGTAAATAAAGGCTCGCAGGGCATTATTTTTTCTCGGGCGATGTTAATGCCGATTAAATCACATAGACGCACCTTAATTTTCAGCTATCTTTAACCTGTTTGACATCCGTGGTTGACAAGCCCATCTATTGGCATACCATTATGATTAACTAGGTAAAAATGACGAGGTCAAACTATGGCAAGCACAAAAAGTACAAGCAAAACAAATTCAAACGCAACGGTGGTGAATCACCCAAGCAACACTGCTACGCTCACCCCAGACAATGTGGCGAATATCACCGTCAATAAAGAAATTGCCGCAGCGCATGAATCAAAAGCCGCCGCTGTTGCAGACATTGTTGAGCACATGGCAGGTTTAGAACCTGCGCAAATTACCGATGCCCTGCAAGCCATATTAAATGGCGCTTCCCCCGATGACGCGGCAATTCTTAGAAGCATGTTAATTGGCACCGCGGCCGGTGTGGAAAAATCTAACAGAAATGCCGATACCGCGCTTGCCAGCGATTGGCGCGAAGGCGGCTACCCTTATAAAAACCTGCTCTCGCGCCGCAGTTATGAAAAACAAAAATACAAACTGCAAGTAGAGTTACTCAAACTACAAGCGTGGACCAAAGAAACTGGCCAGCGCGTAGTGATTATTTTTGAAGGCCGCGACGCCGCCGGCAAAGGTGGCGCCATTAAACGCTTTATGGAACACCTTAACCCACGCGGCGCACGCGTGGTGGCGCTTGAAAAACCCAGCGAAGTAGAACGCGGCCAATGGTATTTTCAACGCTATGTGTCAGAGCTACCCACCGCCGGCGAAATTGTGCTGTTTGACCGCTCTTGGTACAACCGCGCTGGCGTTGAGCGCGTAATGGGTTTTTGCAGCAATGACGAATATTTAGAATTTATGCGTGAAGCGCCCGAATTTGAAAAACACCTGGTGCGTAGCGGCATTCACCTCATTAAATTCTGGTTTTCTGTAAGCCGCAAAGAGCAGCGCCGTCGCTTTAAAGAGCGTGAAGTACATCCACTAAAACAATGGAAACTCAGCCCGATTGACTTAGCCTCACTTGAAAAATGGGACGACTACACCAAAGCCAAAGAAGCCATGTTTTTTCATACCGACACCGCCGAAAGCCCTTGGACGGTAGTGAAATCGGACTGCAAAAAACGTGCGCGTTTAAACGCTATGCGCTATGTGCTACACAAATTGCCCTATAAAAACAAAAGCCTCGATGCGATTGGCGCGGTTGATCCACTGTTAGTTGGGCGCGCGCAAGTAGTGTATGAACGCGGTGAAAAAGAGCTGACGGTGTTAGACCAAGGCGCCATGCTTTAACCCGTTAAGGCAGTCATTGCGATGAACATCGAAATCCAGCAGCGTGCTCAAAAAAAATTGGTCATGACCGCTAAAATTAGCCAACATTGCTAAAAGCCACTGGATTCCGTGTCAAGCACGGAATGACAAAATGGGTTGTGAAATTGTACAACTTGACGGGCTGGTCATTAAGCCTAAAAAACGCTTAAAAACACACCAAACCTTTTTAATGCCTCTGCAAGCCTTATAAATAAAGGCTTGCAGAGGCATTAAAAATCCTCGGGCGAAAATCTAGGGTAAAAATTGCTTTTTTAAGCTGTTTTTTTACGTGATTTTTTGGCTTTTTCTACAGGCAAAAGTGAGGTGATTTGTTGGTAGCGCGCAAACAAAAACGCTACGCGTGAGGCATCAGTTTGCGCGCCTTTGTAACCGTAAGCAGCATCGACCGCTTTATCCAGCACTTGGTGCGCTTTTAGCAAAATGGCAGGCATGGTGAGCGGGTCATATAAATCGGCCAAGCTGGCGTTGGGGTGCGCCGCGCGCGCCGCCAGTACCGCTTTAGCGGCAGATTCAATCGTTTGCGTTTGTTTTTCGGTAGGCTCAGGCCACGGAAAGTTGTTGTAAACGATGCCTGCGGAATAACGAAAATCACTTTTCAAACGGCCACAAACTGAGCGCACCCAAGCCATGTGCATGGTTGAAGTTAGTGTGCCAAAACTGCTATAAGTCGCTTTTGGAATAATATAAATTTGATTAGATGCGATTACATTTGAATCTAAAAATGCAATTGGAATATAAGCTCTTCTTTCTGAAGAAACTGTAGGAAAAGCTAAGTAGTTTGAAAGAGGTTGTCGAATTTCTGCAAATAACATTGGAGTTGCGGCTAAATTTTGAGTGGTCTTTCTTTCACTATTTTTACGCCAATTTTGCACAGCCTGAATGCGTTTTAGAAGCGCTGGCATTGTTGTTATTACTTCAGGTTTTGCATCTTGCAACCACAGGCAATATCGAGCTTGGTTTCTAATGAGCTCTTGACCTCCTATAAATGGTCTTATGTATTCGTTAACTTTTGGATGTAACTTAATTAGCTCATCTTTTTCTTCTTCAGTTAATGTGTAATTTCCATCATCAAGCGCGAAGCTTCCATAACTTACAGTGGGTACATTACATATTGGTAAGTTGTTGTTACTTAATAGTAAATTATCTGCATCTACAAGGTAAGGGTTTATATTATTGGCCTTTATTGCATGCGGTTCAGCTTTAATATCCGCATATTCATAAATGGTTTTATCAGCGACATCTTGTAAGCCAAAGCCAATAATCACGCAATGCACTGCTGCTTTGCCGCGCGCTTCGTTGCTCCAGCTAAAGGTGCGGTGGGCAAAGTGAATTTTAACGCCTTGCGCCAGCATCCAGCCCCAAAGCACGCCCACTTGCTCGCCTTGCGTAATGCTGTTGGTAGAAACAAACGCGCATTTAATTGATTGATTTTTCTGCATGTAATTGGCAGCTTTTATGTACCAAGCCGATACAAAATCTAGTATTCCAGCACCTTTGATGTTGTTGCAGTGTATGAGAAAATCATTTTTTTGTGCTGTGCTTTGCTCTTTTTTACCCAAAAATGGCGGGTTGCCCAAAATAAAACTACATTTCTCTAGCGCTAAAACGCTAGACCAATCTGTCTGCAAAGCATTGGCGAAAGTGATATGCGGCGTGGCTTTAAGCGGAATGCGGGCAAAATAATTGCCAAATTCTTCCGAAATTTTCATGTTCATTTGGTGGTCTGTGAGCCACAGCGCCACTTGCGCAATTTGCGCAGGAAACTCTTCAATCTCAATGCCGTAAAATTGGTCAACATCTACGTTAATCAGCGCTTGTACGTCCATCACCAATTGGCCTGTTTTGTGGCTGGCGCGTAGCACTTGAAGCTCTAACAGGCGTAGCTCGCGGTAGGTAATCACCAAAAAGTTGCCGCAGCCGCAGGCGGGGTCTAAAAAGTTGAGTTTGCGTAATTTATTGTGAAACTCTTGCAGCTTGTTTTTATTGTTTTTTACTTTATCAAATTCTGCCCAAAGCGCATCTAAAAACAAAGGTTTAATGAGCTTTAAAATGTTTTCTTCGCTGGTGTAATGTGCGCCTAAGTTGCGCCGCGCATCGGCATCCATAATGCTTTGAAACAAGCTGCCAAAAATAGCGGGGGAAATAATGCTCCAATCGAGCGCGCATAAATCAAGCAGGGCTTCACGCATTTTGCTATCAAATTGCGCGGGCGGTAGGGTTTCTTCAAACAGTTTGCCGTTAACATACGGAAAAGCCGCCAAGCTTTCATCTAGGTTGTTCAGGCGTTTATTTTCGGGCGTGTTAAGCACGTAAAACAGTGTGCTTAAATGGTGCGCTAAATCGCTGCCATCTTCGCTGGTTTTAGTTTCAATGTAATCTTGAAACAAGCGTTTTTCATAAATAGTAGTGTCTTCTGCAAACAGGCAAAACAGCAAGCGCACCAAGTAAACTTCAAGCGCGTGGCCTTGGTAACCCACGGCTTTAAGTGCATCGTGCAGTTTGCCCATGCGCTCGGCAGCTTTAATGTTAATGGGGTCTTGCGGCTTGATGATTTGCGTGGTGTAGCCTGCAATAAAGCCAAATAGTTTGACGTTTTGGTATAGGTCTTTAAGCGAAAATTCGACTTGCTCGTTGGTTTCTAAGTTATACAGCCTAAACTTTGCAAAATCCGAAACAAGAATAAATTTGGGTAAGTCGCGCTCTTTTAAACCGGGAAAGTAATCCAGCGCTTGCGTAAAGGCTTTATCAAGACTTTTACCACGCGATTTGTGTTCCACAAGCAATTGTCCGCGCCACAACAAATCAATAAAACCGCCTTTGTCATCCGACTTTTTAACAGGCTCTTCAAAACTGGCAATGCGCCGCCGCGATATGCCAAACACATTAAAAAACGCATCCCAAAATGATTTAGCTTCTGCATCTTCACGGCTTTCATCTTGCCATTCTTGACTGAAGGCATTTGCGCGGGTTTTAATTTCGTTCCATGAGAGTGGCATTATTTAACCCTTGTTTTTTACCAATTTTTAGGCGGCTGTTGTGAGGTGTGAAAAACCCGCAAAATTTGTACTTGGTTATTTTTAATGCGATAAGGCACAAGGTAATGGCTATTGCTAATTACCAATTCACGCGTACCGACCACCCTGCCAGCCCTGCCAATGGCTGGTTGCGTGGCAAGTTGGTTGATTTGCGTGATGATTAAACTCACCACTTGGCTGGCGGCTTGTGGGTTATCTTGCGCAATATAGGTAGCAATATCATCCAAATTTTGCAGCGCTTTTTTTAGCCAAACAATTTGCATGGTTTATGTTGGCAGGTTATTTGGTGCGCCATTTGTTGGCAACGGCCACAACTTCAGCTTGTGTTGCAAATTCGCCCGCATCAGCCTCGGCAATAGCCTGTTGAATTTCTGCAATTTGCCATTCATTATTTTCTACAAAAGCTTTAATGGCCTCAGCCGCTAAAAATGAGCGTGTGCGATGGGTAGATTCGGCTAGTTTTTCTAGCTTGATTTTGGTAGATTCTTCTAAGCGAATAGTCACTGTGCTGGTCATGGTTTTACCCCATAAAATACAATGTACACAATATAACACATTTAATTTTACACGTTAGCCTAAACACTAAATTTGTTATGCTTATGTGTAATAACGCTACAATCCCATTCTATATTTAAGTTACCAATCACAATCAATTATGGATAAGCGCATTCCCGTCACCCTGCTCACTGGTTTTTTAAGCTCAGGCAAAAACACGTTGCTCAACATCCCGCTGGGTAGCATGGTTTAGGTTAACAAGGCGTCACAACATTTCTATGAATATTGATCAATTATTAATCGATAAAAAGCTAAGGCCAACAAAAGCGCGTATTGCGGTTTTAAATGTACTTGCTCAAACAAACAGCGCTTTAAGCCATTCTGAAATTTTAGATAAACTACCTCCGCAAAAAGAATTTGACCGCGTGACCATTTACCGTGTGCTTGATTGGCTGACAAAATATCAGCTTATTCATAAAATTTCTGCTGGAAATCGCGCGTGGAAATTTCAATTAAGTAGCCCACCCCTCCAAAAAATTGTTTCGGCATCAAATAAAGCCTCACTATTCGCCAACCCATCGCATGCACATGCACATTTGTTGTGCCGTCAATGTGGAAGCGTGACATGTGTACACGAAGTTGCGCCAAAATTTACACAGCAAGTGCTTGATAAATACCATGTTGAATCCATTGACATCCATTTCAAGGGCTTATGCCAGGAATGTGCAGCGGTTAATTCTAGGCAAGATTCAGCTTAACTAACTTAAAATATATAAATGCAATTTTGTTGCATTTGTTTGCCCACCCCACTAAAATGCAACATTGTTGCTTTTTAGTCTTTCTCAATGACACTTCTACAAATTATCTTAGCCACCTTGGTTGGCGGCGTATTTTCAGTCTTGCTGGCAAGCTTGGTCGCGCTCACTTTTTTAGCCCGCTTTGCCAACCGCATGGTGGCGTTTGCGGTTGGCGTGCTGCTAGGTTTTGCGCTCACCGATATTTTGCCTGAAGCGGTTAATCTAGGTTTAGATATTACCCAAGCAGGCTGGATATTGATTGCAGGCATCATGGGCTTTTTTCTGTTAGAAAAACTTGCCCTTTGGCGGCACGACCATGCCACGCACTTAGGCAAAACTCAGCATAAACCTCAAGTCACCATGATAGTGATTGGCGATGGTATGCATAACTTTGTGGATGGTGTATTGCTGGCGGCAACGTTTTTAACCGATTGGAAGTTAGGCTGGGCGGCGGCCATTGCCATTATTGCCCATGAAATTCCGCAAGAAATCTCCGACTTTATGGTGCTGTTAGATGCGGGCGTTTCAAAACGCAAGGCCTTAATTCTTAATGCGCTTTCAGGCGCGGCCATGACCTTAGGCGGTATTGTCGGCTGGTTGAGTTTAAGCAATGCCCATGTGGCGATTCCCTACATATTGGTGCTGGCGGCCGCTAGTTTTATTTATATTGCCGTGGCCGATTTGGTCCCTGAACTACATCACCACCGCAAGCCGCGTGATATGGCCTTGCAACTGAGCTTAATGGCGGCTGGGCTAGGCGTGGTGGCGTTGAACAAACTATTACTCAACTGAAGGACTTAACATGACGACAACAAGCACCGATAAACGCATCCCTGCCACAATCCTCACTGGGTTTTTGGGCGCAGGCAAAACCACGCTGCTTAACCGCATTTTAAGCGAGCAGCATGGGCAGCGCATTGCCGTAATTGAAAATGAATTTGGTGAAGCAGGCGTTGATGGTGATTTGCTGATTCAAGGGGAAGAGCAAATTGTAGAAATGAATAACGGCTGCATTTGCTGCACTGTGCGTGGCGATTTAGTGCGGATTTTAGGTGATTTATCACAATGTAATCTTGCTGGCCAAAACGCAAGTGACCGCAGCAAAGAAAAGTTGAGGTTTGACCGCGTGATTATTGAAACCACTGGCCTAGCTGACCCAGCCCCTGTGGCACAAACGTTTTTTGTAGAAGAGGCGATACGCGAACAATACAAGCTAGATGCCATTATTACCGTAGTTGATGCCGTGCATGGCATGCAACAACTTGACGAACACCATGAAGCGCTGGAGCAAGTAGGCTTTGCTGATCGGATTTTGCTCTCAAAAACGGATTTAGTGACAGATGAAGCAGTACAAGCTATCACCGCAAGGCTGCGCCAAATTAACCCGCGCGCGCCGATTAAAAACGTGCATTTTGGCAAAGCAGACATTGCCGATATTTTAGATATTGGCGGTTTTGTACTCGATGAAATACTCAAAATTGAGCCTGACTTTTTAGAAGACGTGAGCCACGAGCATGATGATGAAATTGGCTCATTTGTGTTTCGCAGCGAACGTGCTTTTGATCTGCAAAAACTAGAGGTGTTTATCAGCGGGTTGCTCGAAATTTACGGCACTCAGTTGCTGCGCTACAAAGGCATTTTGAATATTGCGGGGGACGACCATAAAACCGTATTTCAAGGCGTACATATGCTCATGGGCGGCGAACAAGGCTCGGCTTGGAAACCCAATGAAAAGCGTGAATCGGTATTGGTGTTTATTGGTAAAGCGTTGCCACGAAATGCTTTTGAAAAAGGTTTAGCAATGTGCTTGGTTTAAAACCCGCTTTTTGCATTAATTATAATTTGGAAAACAAATGAAAAAACTCCCAGTGACTGTGTTGTCAGGTTTTTTAGGCGCGGGTAAAACCACTCTGCTTAATCACATTTTAAACAATCGCGAAGGCAAGCGCGTGGCGGTGATTGTAAACGATATGTCTGAAGTAAACATTGACGCGCAACTGGTGCGCGATGGTGGTGCTGCGCTCTCACGCCAAGATGAAAAAATGGTGGAAATGAGCAACGGTTGCATTTGCTGCACGCTACGAGAAGATTTATTGATAGAAATTACACGCTTAGCTAAAGAAAACCGGTTTGACTATTTGCTGATTGAAACCACTGGCATTGCCGAACCATTGCCCATTGCCGAAACCTTCACTTTTGCCGATGAAGATGGCGTGAGCTTATCGGATGTAGCGCAATTAGACACCATGGTTACCGTAGTGGATGCTTACAACTTTTTAAAAGATTACAGCTCCCGTGACTTTATTGCCGACCGTGGTGAATCGCTGGGGGATGATGATGAGCGCACAGTAGTAGATTTACTGATTGAGCAAATTGAATTTTGCGATGTGTTAGTCCTCAACAAAACTGATTTATTAACAAAAGATGAAATTGCACGGCTTGAAGCACTGCTTAAAACCTTTAACCCACGCGCCGACATTGCGCATGCAAGCTTTGGCAAAGTACCGCTTGCACGTGTAATGAACACTGGTAAGTTTAACTTTAACGATGCCGCCAACGCCCCAGGCTGGCTACAAGAACTACGCGGTGAACATGTGCCAGAAACCGAAGAATACGGCATTTCTAGCTTTGTCTATCGCGCGCGCCAGCCATTTCATCCGCAGCGTTTATGGCATTGGTTTAATCAAGAATGGGCAGGCGTTATACGCTCAAAAGGCCATTTTTGGATAGCCAGCCGCCCAGAGTATTGTTTGAACTGGTCACAAGCGGGGGCAATTACACGCACAGAACCTGCTGGCTTTTGGTGGGCAGCCTCCCCTAAAAATTACTGGCCTGAAGACAAAGAACAACTGCAAATGATTCAAGACCGCTGGCAAGAACCCTATGGTGACAGACAGCAAGAAATTGTGATTATAGGCATGCAAATGAACCGTGACGCGATTATTGCTGGCTTTGATGCGTGTTTGCTAAACGCGCAAGAAATAGCACTCGGTATGGACGGCTGGAAACTATTAGATGACCCATTTCCAAAGTGGAATGCCGTTCATGATGAAGCTGATGAAGTTAGCTAATTTAAGATAAAATAAGCACATGGACACACGCATTCCCGTCACCTTACTCACTGGCTTTTTAGGTTCAGGCAAAACGACACTACTCAATAAATTGCTGGCAAACCCGCGCATGAAAGACAGCGCGGTAATTATTAACGAGCTGGGTAGCACGGGGCTAGACCATATTTTGGCCACGCAAGTGGAGAGTGAGCATATTGCCGATAACACGGTGCTTTTAGAATCTGGCTGCATCTGTTGCTCGCTCAAAAATGAGCTGGCCGATACCATGCGCGATTTATTTTTTAAGCGTGCGTTGCAGGCGATTCCGCAATTTAATCGCTTAGTGATTGAAACCACAGGCATGGCCGACCCTGGGCCGATTTTGGGTAATCTAATGAACGAGCCGGTGATAGAAAGTGTGTTTCGGTTAGATGCAGTGGTGGTGACGGTGGATAGCGCTTATGGCTTAAAACAGTTGCAAGAACACTTGGAAGCGCGCAAACAAGCGGCAGTGGCCGATGTGTTGCTACTCACCAAAACCGATTTAGCCAGTGCAGATGAAGTGAACGCACTCAAAGAAAAGTTGATTGAAATTAACCCCGGTGCCACCCAGCACAAGATTGTGCATGGCGACATAGACCCCGATTTTATTATTGATGTCGGCCTGTTTGACCCCACTGGCAAACGTGCCGAACCTGAACGCTGGTTGCGCGCGCCGTTAAAAGTTGCGCGCCCTAAAGGCACGCTGCCACAAGCCAGCCAGCACGATGAAATCAGCAGTTTTACCGTCACCCTGCCCAGCCCGCTTAACTGGCGCGATTTAAAACCGGTGATTTTGAAACTATGCCAAACGCATGGAGATAAACTTTTGCGCTTAAAAGGTATTATCCACGCGGCTGACCAAGCCGCACCTTTGGCGATTCACGCCGTGCATTTTACCCCTTACCCGCCAACCTTATTAGAAGGCTGGACTGAAGATGAACCCGAAAACCGCATTGTTTTAATCGGCAAAGGGCTGGATGAGTATGCGATTAGAAAGCTGCTAACGCAGGTGTAAAATGCGCCGAAAATTAGCTAAATCTTTTGGGTATTTTGTAAAGCTAAAAACACCCGATAGAAAACAACGCCTCTTGAGCCTCATAGAAACTGGCTTACAGAGGTGGTGAAATGAACTTGTGCTAAAAAGCACGTTTCTTAATGTTTTTTGCTTAACATTAAAGCTCGGCAAGGCACTTCACGTGCGTCATCACACTACGGCCAAGGGCGTGCAGTTCATAACCGCCTTCAAGTGCTGAAACAATGCGTTTGTGGCAAAATTGCTCGGCGATTTTTTTAAGCTGTTGCGTGACCCATAAATAATCTTTTTCGTGCAAGGCCAAGCCACCCATATCGTCTTCTCGGTGCGCATCAAACCCTGCTGATATCAATATCAGTTCCGGCTTAAAGCCTGTGAGTGCTGGCAGCCAACGCTCTTCAACCGCCGACCTAAAGCCTTCCCCACTGGTGCCAGCGGCCAACGGCACGTTAATGATGTGGTCATTACCGCTCTCTGCCCCACAATAAGGGTAATAAGGATGCTGAAAAGTGGAGCACAGCATGACGCGTGGGTCATCACGAAAAATATCTTCAGTGCCATCGCAATGGTGCACATCAAAATCAGCAATCGCCACGCGTTGCAAGCCGCGATGTTCAAGCGCATAGGCCGCTGCCACCGCCACATTATTAAAAATACAAAAGCCCGATGCGCCATTGCGCTTAGCATGGTGGCCAGGCGGGCGAATATTGCAAAAGGCGTTGTTAACCTCACCAGACAACACTAAATCTACCGCATTAACAACTGCACCCGTGGCATAAAGCGCCGCATCTAGCGTGTATGGGTTCATTAAAGTGTCGCCATCTAAATCTATTAAACCATCGCTTGGCGCGTTTTGGTAAACCCAATCAATATAGTCAACACTGTGCGCTAGGGCGAGTATTTCTTTGCCAACTTTTGACGCTTCGTAGTGATTTAAATAATCTAATATGCCTGAAGCAATGAGCTGGTCGGTGATGGCATACATACGCGCGGGGCATTCTGGGTGGTCTGGCCCCATATCGTGCTTAAGAAATTCAGGGTGAGAAATATAAGCTGTGCGCATTTTTCACCTATAAATCTAAATATACATCTTTAATATTAGTATCATCTTCGTTCGTTTTAGCGCTAAAACTCAATCGTTTCATCAGCTTGAGCATGCTGGAGTTGTTTTTTAATACTTCACCTTCAATGCGTTTTAGGCCTTTAGAGCGTGCAATATTTATTAAAGTGGTCATCAATTTATGGCCTAAACCTGTGCCACGCATGTTGTCAGCAACAACAAGTGCAAATTCACAGCTTTCTCCATCTGGATTAATGGCATAGCGTGTTACACCTAATTCTACTTCTTTATCATTTACAGTTCTAATCGCAATCAGTGCCATTTCGCGGCTGTAATCGATTTGTGTAAGGCGTACTAACAATGTTTCACTTAGTTGCTCAACACTTTTCATAAATCTAAAATAACGCGACTCTTCAGAAAGGTTTCTTACAAAATCTTGCACTAGCCATACGTCCTCTGGACGTATTGGCCTAATCACCACATCTGTGCCATCTGCCAACTGCCAGTTGTCAACCAAGTGAGTTGGATAAGGGCATATGGCCATATGTGAATAGCAATCAGCGCTTGGTGGTCGCACTCCGACTATGATTCTAGCATCAGCCGCCAACACCCCATTTTCATCTAAAATAAGCGGATTAATGTCCATTTCCATCAGCATAGGCAGTTCACAGACCATTTCTGATACGCGCAGCAATACTCTTTCAAGGTCACTCATATTCACTGGTGGCATGTTGCGGAAAGTGCCGAGCATCTTAGCCACATGGGTGCCTTGAATTAAATCTTTAACCAAGAAACTGTTCAGTGGCGGAAGTGCTACAGATCTATCTCCGACAATCTCTACCGTAATACCACCCGCGCCAAATGTAATAATCGGGCCAAATACAGCATCATTAGTCACGCCTACCATTAACTCACGTCCGTTAGGTTTAACAATCATCGGCTGAATTGAAATGCCATTCACGTGTGCCTTTGGCCGATTTATCATTACACTTTCAATGATTTCGTGGTAGGCAGTGCGCACTTCCTGCGCATTAGTCAGATTTAACCGAACACCACCAACATCGGACTTATGCGTAATATCAGGTGAGTTTATCTTCATGGCCACAGGAAAACCCAACTGTTGCGCAATCAATAAAGCTTCATTCGGCGAGCGAGCTACCATGGTTTGTGCCACAGGAATACGAAAGGCTGACAACAATGCTTTAGATTCCATCTCGCCTAATACTTTGCGCTTTTCTTGCAATGCCCCCTCAATAATCATACGTGCACTTTCCACATCCGGCTCTAAATGATGTGCAATTGGACCTGGCATCTGCATCAAAAGCTTTTGGTTTCGATGATAGGCGGAAAGAAATGAGAACACATCAACCGCTGATTCAGGATTGCGGAAACTGGGCTTTTTAGCATGATTAAAAGCCTCGCGCGATTCTTGAACTTGCTCTTCACCCATCCAAGAAGTCAGTAATGGTTTTTTGTACTGATTTGAAAGCGCTATAACAACATTAGCCACTTCTAAAGGCTTAGTCATGGCTTGCGGCGTTAATATAGTCAACACACCATCAACATTTGGATCTTCCAAGCAGGCTTTAATGGCAAGCTCATAACGGTCGGCTTGAGCATCGCCAATAACATCGACAGGGTTACCATGTGACCAAGTGGGAGGTAAAACTTGATTGAGCATTTTGATTGTCGAATCAGACAAAGTAGCCATCTCCAAACCCAGATCAAGCGCGTAATCCGTAGCCATAACACCTGGGCCGCCGCCGTTAGTGACTATCGCTAATCGATTGCCCGTTGGGTCGAATCCGCATGAAAGTGCTTTAGCCGCCGAAAATAGCTGCGTCACCGTTTGCACCCTAACCACCCCCGCACGCCGTACAGCGGCATCAAAAGCATCATCCGAACCGACAATAGAGGCAGTATGCGAGATAGCGGCATGAGAGGCCGCAGGATGCCGACCTACTTTCACCAAAATAACAGGCTTGATACGGGCTGCAGCACGCATTGAACTCATAAAACTGCGTGCGTTATGAATGCCTTCTATATACAGCAAGATGCTATGGGTTTTTGTATCAGAAATTAGATAATCGAGTATCTCACCAAAATCCACATCGACCGAAGCGCCCATGGATACCACACTGGAAAAACCAACATCATTTGATTTTGCCCAATCCAAAATTGCTGTACACAGAGCACCTGATTGTGAAATGAACGCAATATTGCCAGCAATTGCGCTACCTTTATTAAAGGTCGCATTCAGGCCAATATCCGGGCGCATCACACCTAAGCAATTGGGGCCAATCAGGCTAATGCCATACTCGCGTGCTTTTTCCAATACAGCTAATTCTAGCGCCTTGCCTGCTTCTCCCGCCTCACCAAAACCTGCGGTGATTATCACCACTGCTTTGACGCCATGCTTCCCACACGCATCAATAATGTCAGTAACCGTCTTGGGGGGAGTAGCAATCACTGCCAATTCAATAGACTCGCTAATTTGCAAGATTGAAGCAAACGCTTTACAGCCCTGTACTACAGAGTGGTTTGGATTGATTGGATATAGTGCGCCTCTGTAGCCACTTTGCAGCATATTCTGAAATACGATTTGCCCAACGGAGTCAATACGATCACTTGCGCCGAAAATGGCAACTGATTTTGGTGAAAACAATGGCTTAAGATGGTGTTGACTCATGATTTCTCTAATTCTCTTTAAGCGTCAGTTTGAATATTAGCGTAATGCAAGCAATGGGTAGATGAGTTTCATAAAATAAAATCCATCTAGCCTGCTTATTAACTTGCGATTATTGTACCTTTAGCAGTCATAGTTTACACCTAAATTTAATAATTTATCATATATCTTATGTCTTATATAAGATATATGTTGACAGACTTGTTGGTAGCGTATTATTATTACTTTTCGGCTGATAAGTTATGCTCTTCATATACCAATCATCCAATGGCAAAGCAGCTAACAAGTTGATGTATTTATTTGAATAAAAGCTGATGTCGCACTTTTAATCGTATCAAGTACTTTTGGAGGAGACAGCATGAGTAACGAATCAAAAGAAATTCGCGTTTTTCACCCTAGTGAGAACACAGTTAAACAAGCAACTGTTTCAGGCATGGCAGCTTATGATGCGCTTTATGCTGAAGCAGAAAAGGACTATGAGGGTTTTTGGGCAAAGCTAGCACGCGAATTATTGGTATGGCACAAGCCTTTTACTCAGACTCTTGATGAAAGCAAAGCCCCATTCTATCGTTGGTTTGCAGATGGCGAACTCAATGTTTCCTATAACTGCCTAGATCGACACTTGTCAAAAAATGGCGATAAAACTGCCATTATATTTGAAGCTGACGATGGCAGTTCAACCGCAGTCAGCTATCGTTCGCTATATCATCAAGTGTGTAAATTTGCTAACGGGCTTAAATCATTAGGTCTAAATAATGGCGACCGTGTAGTCATCTACATGCCAATGGGAGTTGAGGCAGTGGTTGCTATGCAAGCATGCGCCCGCCTCGGATTAATACATTCAGTAGTATTTGGCGGCTTCTCTGCCAAGAGTCTAGTCGAGCGTGTTCATGATGCTGCCGCGCGCGTTATCGTAACATGTGATGGACAATTTCGAGGTGGCAAACAAATGCCCCTCAAAACAGCGGTGGATGAAGCCCTGCAAGACCCGTTATGCAATTCTGTAGAAAAAATCGTAGTGTTCAAGCGTACAGGTGGCGAAGTCACTTGGGATGCTAAGCGTGAAATATGGTGGGATGAGCTTATCGCAAATCAAGCAGATACCTGCGACCCAGTCTGGGTCAGCGCAGAGCATCCGCTATTCTTACTTTATACATCTGGTTCTACAGGCAAACCTAAAGGTGTACAGCACTCTTCAGGTGGTTATCTATTACATGCGATGAACACCATGCGCTGGACTTTTGATATTAAAGACAATGATGTTTTCTGGTGTACCGCTGATGTAGGCTGGATTACTGGTCATAGTTATGTGGCCTATGGCCCGTTGGCTATGGGCGCCACTCAAGTCGTATTTGAAGGCATTCCGACTTATCCTGATGCCTCGCGCTTCTGGAAAGTCATAGAAAAACATAAAGTTACTATTTTTTATACTGCGCCTACAGCAATTAGATCGCTTATTAAGTTGGGTGGCGACATGCCACGGCAGCATGATTTATCGAGCTTGCGCATTCTCGGTTCGGTAGGCGAGCCTATCAACCCAGATGCTTGGATGTGGTATTACAATGAAGTGGGTGGAGGCCGTTGCCCTATTGTTGACACTTTCTGGCAGACAGAGACTGGCGGCCATGCCATTACGCCTTTGCCTGGCGTTACTCCGCTTGTACCTGGCTCTTGTACACTGCCCTTCCCTGGCATGAAAATCACTGTGGTGGATGAAAGCGGCGTAGAAGTGGAATGGGGTACTGGCGGCTTCTTAGTCATCAAAAAACCTTGGCCATCCATGATCCGTAATATTTGGAACGACCCTGAACGTTACAAGCAATCTTACTTTCCTGAAGATTTGGGCGGCAAGCTATATCTCGCTGGCGATGGCGCCATCCGCGATAAAGAAACAGGTTACTTCACTATTATGGGCCGCATTGATGATGTATTAAATGTTTCTGGCCATCGTATGGGGACCATGGAAATTGAATCTGCACTGGTAGCTAACTCACTAGTGGCAGAAGCGGCTGTAGTAGGTAAACCGCATGACATCAAGGGTGAGGCAATTGTGGCCTACGTGGTATTAAAAGGTGAACGTCCAGAAGGCGATGAGGCCAAAAAGATTGTGGCACAGCTTCGTGATTGGGTGGGCAAAGAAATTGGCCCTATCGCCAAGCCAGACGATATCCGCTTTGGTGACAACTTACCTAAAACGCGCTCTGGTAAAATCATGCGCCGCTTATTGCGCTCATTAGCAAAAGGTGAAGAAATTACGGCCGATGTTTCTACGTTGGAAAATCCAGGAATATTGGACCAGCTCAAACAAACTGTAGCTTAAGCACCTCAACCCAAAGGTTTGAGACTATTTTTATAAAAATAATCATTTTATAGTTGACTAGTATTACTTTTGTAGTACAATAAGCATACTTTAAATGTATTTATTGGAATAAAAATGGCTCTCAAACCTATCACCTTAAGATTAGACGAAGAAGAATACGATAAGCTCAAAGCGCATTTAGAAGCCTTTGGCGATCCAGATATTAACGTTGCTTACGTGGTTCGTTCATATATTCGTGACCTAAATAGATCATTGCCATTCATGCTTAACTCAGGCTGGGATCTTAAAAATTACTTTGGCATGTTGGGCTCTTGGTTAAAACAATTTGGCGCGATGAAAGATGCCGATATGTTCAAGATGATGAACAACCCATGGCAAATGTGGACATCAGGCACTAGCGACAAATCTGCAGATGATAGTAGCAACACTGATAAACAGTAATGCTTTAACTAATTAAGCAAGTTAAAAGGAAACCTAGCCATGATGACTGAACAGCAAATGCGCATGATGATTGAGATGTTTTCTAACCCAATGTTTAAAAACGGGGCAAATGAGTTTTTAAAGATTGCACAGCAACAAGGCATGGAAGCTGCTAATAAATTCTGGGGCAATTCATCAGAAAGCCAAGAGTTTCCGGGGGTAGACAAAATGATGGAGCGCATGGCGGAGTTTTACCAAACGCTAGGTTTTGTGACGCAAGCTAAGTATGACGAGCTAATGAAGCAATTCGCTAGCTTAAAGGCCGAAAACCAAATGCTAAGCGACACAATACGAGAATTACAACAGCGTTTTATCGCTGAAAATGGCGCAAAAGCGCAACAAGCATGGCAAGAAGTCGTCGACAAACAGCTTGAGATGAGTCGCGAAGTCACTAAGAGTTTTTTTGATGTACTTAAGCAGTCCTCGCCCGAAAAGAGCAAGTAACTTAAACAAGTCATTTAAGGCGAATTATTTTTAACTTTGAAAGGAACTAAAATGGATAAACAACTTGAATATTTTGACGTTTTAACTGATACACAGAAACAAGTTTTCAATAATTTATTGAATGCTCAAAAAGATTTACGCGTTCAATGGATAGAAGCGATTGGTAAAACACATGCAGCTTTTACTACTATTCCTGGCTTGCCAGAAACACCGCAAACTAAAGAAGCGTTGAATCAATTCAACACTTGGTTTAGCACAGTAGCTAGCAATTCACAAAGCGCAACTGAAGAAGCACTTAAAGTGCAAGAAAACTGCATCAGTGCTTATGAAAAACAATTGGCAATCAGCCGTGAAGTATTAAAAAGCTTCATTGACATTGCTAACCCAGCTAAAGCAAAAGCTAAAACAGCTTAAGTTGAGCCATGCAAGCATGCATTGGTTGCCTGAAGGCGACTGATGCAAGCTCTGCCCCTATTACTAATTATTTTGCATCTAGCCAACTCATTCAATGAGCCATAGGGCAAAACTTAAGAGGAACGACAGTGGAAAACCCTAGCGATTTTTTTGACAGTTGGATGAAAACACAGCAGCAGGCTTTCTCAGCCTTGCGTGATCAGGCAGTACAGATGCAGTCGTACTTTCAAAACACTAGCGCATCTACTGACAACCCTTTTACAAACTGGACTAAAACCGCATTTCAAGCATTTCCAATGGGTGCCGATGCTAATTTGGCCAAAGATACCTTCAGCAAAACACTGTATGGCAATGATGCCATGCAAAAACTTTACGGACTTTGGCAGCCAATGTTAAATGCCATTCGTAACAAAACACTAGACCCAAACAATTATGCAGATTTAGCAGACCCTGACAAAATCAAACAGCTTTTTGAAAAATTGTTTAGCTTTGATTTAGACGCTATGAGCCAACTACAAAAGCAGACCGCTCATTATGCTGACGTTTACCAGCAATTTGGCAAGCCTTGGAGCGATGCATGGACAAATGCAGCAAAATCACAGTCTAGCAATTTCATGCAGGGCAATTTCACACAAAATGACTTTCAACCTGAAGCATTAATCCTTCAGATGCAAGCGGCATACGCAATGCTTGAAAACACCACAGGCAAACTTTTTAGCACACCTGCTGTAGGTAAAGACCGTGAAAAAATGGAGCTCATGTCAAAATGTGCCAAAGCCATATCTAGCTTCGCAGCATGCCATATTGAATACCAACAAATGATGCAAATGACTGGCCAAGAAGCCATGCAAACTGTAGTTAAAACGCTGGCAGAAAAAGTTGAATCAGGCGAAAAGTTTGAAAAATTTGATGAGTTTTTTGCCTTATGGATTGATATTAACGAAAAAACTTTTAATAAACAATTTCAAACCAAAGCATTCTCGCAAAAACGTAATGCAATGACAGAAGCAGGCTTCAATGCGCGCAAACTGTATAACGAAATTGTAGAAAATGAACTTGCGGCTTTTCCTATCGCTCGCCGTTCTGAAATGGATGAAGTTTATAAATTAGTCTACGATTTGCGCAAACAAGTAAAAAGCATGGAATTGCAAATTCAAGAATTGAAAACTTCAGCATCGAAAACTAAGGAATAAAGTCATGACGAATCCGTTCTCAAATATTGATGCAAAACTCACCATGAAATATTTAGGTGATTTTAATAGCAAGCTGATGAAAGGCGCTGAACTGCTCACTGACATTGAAGAAATTGATGTTGGCACTGCGGCTAAACAGTTAGTCTATGAAGAAGACAAGCTAAAACTCTATCGCTATAAAGCAGAAACAGATAAAGCGTGTGGTGTGCCAGTGTTAGTGGTTTACGCACTAGTGAACCGTCCGTATATGCTCGATATTCAGCCTGACCGCAGTTTCATTCGTAATCTGCTTAAGCTTGGTCTAGATGTTTATATTATCGATTGGGGCTACCCAACGCAGTCTGACCGCTATTTAAGTATGGATGACTACATCAATGGTTATATTGATAACTGCGTAAACGCAGTTCGCAAAAGCGCAAAGAACGAAAAAGTAAGCTTAATGGGCGTTTGCCAAGGCGGTACATTTTCGGCTATTTATTCAGCATTACATCCAGAAAAAGTACAGAACTTGATTACGCTGGTTGCACCGTTTGACTTTTCCACTAACGATGGCCTACTATTTAACTGGTCAAAAACCATGGATGTTGATGCATTAGTAGATGCTTATGGCGTTGTACCAGGCAACATCCTGAATGATGGTTTTTTGATGCTCATGCCTTTTAACTTGAATATCAAAAAATACATCGACATGCTTGATGTGATGGAAGACAAAGAAAAGTTACTCAACTTCTTGCGTATGGAAAAATGGATTTTTGACAGCCCAGGCCAAGCAGGTGAATGCTTACGCCAGTTTGTTAAAGACTGCTACCAAGGCAACAAATTAGTTAAAGGTAAGTTAAAACTGGGTGGAAAAACAGTAGATTTAGGCAAAATTACCATGCCTATATTGAATATCTATGCGTCTGCTGACCACCTAGTGCCACCTGCCGCTACTAAGCCATTTAATGACTTAGTTGGCTCTGAAGATAAAACTTTGTATGAATTCCAAGGTGGTCATATTGGCGTTTTTGTTGGCTCACGCTCACAAAAAGAATTGGCGCCAGCAATTGCTAAATGGCTTATACAACGTGATGCGCCAGCGCCAGTTAAAGTTGCGCCAGTTAAGGCCACACCAGCAAATACTGAACCTGCTAAAGTGACGGAAAAACCAGCTGCACCTGACTTAGCCACTGAGTCCAAAGCAGTTAAGGCTACTTTAATACCTAAAGTAGCTACCAAACCTGCAGCAACTAAAAAAGAAACTGGCAACAAACCAACTAAATCTTAACCCACTAAATCTTAATAATAGATTTAGTTAAAACAAAAAGCCCCGCAATTCAAATTGCGGGGCTTTTTGCTATGTTTTATAGCTTAGTCACCTATTCACTTGGTGACATAATCAACTAACACATATGTTGACCGCCATTAATAGCAATATTAGCGCCAGTAATGAACGCCGCGTCTTCAGATGCTAGATAAGAGACCAACTTAGCGATTTCTTCAGGTTTACCCAAACGACCCACTGGAATACCAGAAACAATTTGATCGCGCACTTCTTGTTTGATTGCCATGACCATTTCAGTACCGATATAGCCTGGTGAAATTGTATTGACTGTAATGCCTTTAGCCGCGGTTTCTTGCGCAAGCGCTTTAGTGAAACCGTGCATACCCGCTTTTGCAGCAGAGTAATTAGCTTGGCCAAACTGACCTTTTTGGCCGTTAATAGATGACATATTAATCACACGCCCCCAACCTGCAGCCAACATATCATCCACTACTTGACGCGTTACATTAAACACGCTGTTGAGGTTAATGTTAAGCACATCCATCCAATTTTCGAGTGGCATTTTTTTAAACATACCATCTTTGGTAATGCCTGCGTTGTTTACCAACACGCTTACAGCACCCACTTCAGCTTTGATTTTAGCCATCATTGCCACGCATGATTCATAGTTAGACACGTCACCCATGGCGATATGCATATCTCTACCAGCCGCACGCTCTGAAGCCAGCCAAGCTTGAGCTTTCTCCTCGTCTGGCGCAATATAATTTGCTACTACTGTAAAACCATCTGCAGAAAGCTGTCTGCAAATACAGCTCCCGATACCACCTGTGCCGCCTGTTACCAATGCAATACGTTTAGTCATGTTTCTCTCCTTGATTACGATTTTGTTATAAATCTTTAAATATCAAAAAATAGCTTAATTTTTATCCTAGTATTTATCTTTCAACGGCAAGTGCTACGCCCATGCCGCCACCGATACAAAGTGAAGTAAGGCCTTTTTTAGCATCACGACGTTGCATTTCATGTAACAATGAAACAAGTACGCGTGCGCCACTTGCCCCAATTGGATGTCCAATCGCAATAGCGCCGCCATTCACATTCACTTTAGTTGTGTCCCAGTTCATATCTTTATTCACCGCAATCGCTTGTGCTGCAAATGCTTCGTTGACTTCGAGTAAATCTAAATCACCAACCGCCCAACCAGCAATTTCTAAACAACGTTTGCTGGCTGAAATTGGGCCAATGCCCATAATGCTAGGGTCAATACCTGTGGATGCGTAAGACTTAATCGTGGCAAGTGGTTTTAAACCGAGCGCTTTAGCTTTGCTGGCTGACATTAACATCACCATGGCAGCGCCATCGTTAATGCCAGATGCGTTACCCGCCGTGACTGTGCCTTCTTTATCAAATGCTGGGCGTAAACCTGCAAGCATTTCCAGTGTTGTGCCATGACGTGGATATTCATCGGCATCCACCACAATGTCACCTTTTTTATTTTTGATGGTAAACGGCACAATTTCATCAACAAACTTGTTTGCTTTTTGTGCGGCCTCAGCCTTGTTTTGTGAAGCGCAAGCGAAGTCATCTTGCTCTTGGCGGCTAATGCCGTATTTCTTGGCCACATTCTCTGCCGTCACACCCATGTGATAATCGTTATAAACATCCCAAAGGCCATCCACAATCATGCTGTCAATCAGTTTACCGTCACCCATGCGTAAGCCATTGCGAGAGCCATTGAGCACGTGTGGTGATGTACTCATACTTTCTTGCCCACCCGCAACCACAATTTCAGCATCACCACTTTTAATCGCTTGTGCGCCCAACATTATTGCTTTTAAGCTAGAGCCACACACCATGTTTATAGTCATAGCTGGTACTTCTTTTGGTAAACCCGCTTTAATTACAGACTGGCGTGCTGGATTTTGCCCTACACCCGCCGTTAACACTTGGCCTAAAATAACTTCGTCAACCTGATCACCCGCTAAACCTGTAGATTCAAGCAAGCTACGTATGACTGTTGCTCCTAAGTCTACTGCAGATACATTATTAAATGCGCCGCCAAATTTGCCTACGGCAGTTCTCTTTGCTGCAACTATCACTACGTTTCCCATGATGTTCTCCTGAGTTTTAACTGTTGTTAAATTAAAGTGAATTATGATACTTTCAGAACTAACACTATAACATCAAATTACGCTCTTGTGTCATATATCTTATATAAGACATAAGTTGTACGATTGTAAGTAAAATCTATGTAACTTTCTCTTGAATATAGTTGCGTAAAATATAATATTTAACGCAACAAAACGCTTCGAGAAAAAATTAATGCCCTGCGAGCCTTATAAAAAAAGGCTCGCAGGGCATTAAAATAAGATGATGTAAAAATAGCTATATTCGCCGTGTATTTTCTTAATCGGCAACAACTGTAAGAACGCTGACTAACATCCTTCAAAATTTTGTTTTATAGTGCGTGCCAAAAAACTCCATCATTAAAAACTCTTCCAGCTCCGTGTTATCTTCAATGCGTGCAGATTTAATAATGGTGCGGCCTAGTCGCTGCGAATCCCAGTTAAAGTCGCCCTGATAATGCTCGCGTATCAAGGTGATCATTTTTTTCACCATCACTAAACGCACGTCTTGCCCGCCACTGGCTTCTACTTCAAAAAACTGGCGGCGTGCGTTGCTGTAATCGTTCGTCCAGCCTTTGAATGAAAAGGTCGCACGGCGGCCACTTAAGCTGGAAATTTCAAATATGCCGTTGGTGCCATTTTTAAAGTTATTTTTAATGCGCTCATCGCGCAGTTGCTCGGCACTCGGCCCTTGCTCACGCGCAATGGCTTCTGCATTCTGGCGTGCGGCATCTGCTTCTTGCGCATTGCGCTTGGCCTGCTGCTGGCGCACATAAGACGCCATGTCGGTGGGCGCTTCAGTGGTTGGTGGCTCTTCTACTGGCTTTTCTGCAACTGTGGGAACTGGTATCGGCATGGCCAGTTCTTCAGGAACCGTTAATACCGGCTTTTCGGTGTTAACCGCTTTTTTGGTGATAATTTTTTTGGTCGTTTTTTTGATGGTTTTTGGCGCTGGTTTTTCTTCAGGTTGTACTGGCTTTTCAATTGGGGCGACAATTTCTTCAGGCAATTTTGGCGGTGCAAGGCTCACCTCAAATGCAGTTGGGGGTTTGGCCGAAGCCGCATCTAACTGAATTTTTGGCACAACAATGCTCAAAATAAGCGCATGCACTAATAATGAAAAAATCACCGCAATCAGCGTGTTACGGCTGATATGAATGCGAATTAACTTGTCGCCACGCGCTTTGAGCAGGTATTGGTCAAACGGGTCAGTTTTAAATGCGTTTTGCATACGCCGCTAAAAGTGCATTTCAGCCCAAGTCTTTTCAAGCCGTTTAATAGACACGGGAAACGGCGTTTTAAGCTCTTGGGCAAACAATGACACGCGTAATTCCTCAATCAGCCAGCGAAAATCTTGCAACGCCTGCGGAATATCGTGGTGCGCCTGTTGTAAGGCACTCACTTTATCTTGCCACTTTTGCCAAATTTGCCCGACGCTGGCCGCATTTTTACCGTCACGGTCAGGGTTTGCTGGGTGTTTTTCAATGCGCAGCCGCAGCGCTTTTAAATAACGCGAAATATGCTGCAAATGTTCCCACGGGGTTTGGCTAAAGCAGCCCTTGTACACCAATAAGTAAATCTGTTGCTCAACATCACGCTTGAGGCGGTTCACTGTTGCTGGCATTTTTGCTTGCTGATTAACCAGCAATTGATATTCCGTTGCGATTGCCTGCACTTGCCTTGCCACCGCCTGCGTAACCGCAGGCAAGCGCGTGCGCGCTCTGGCTTTAAGTTTCATAAAGTCGTCGTTGGTGCGCGGTAAGTCATCTTCACCAATAAAAGCGCGGTCAGCAATCGTTAGTAGCATATCTTCGCGTAAATCTTCCGGCGACATCACGCCTCTCAAAGTGAGTGCATATTGATTAAAATTTGGCAGGCTTTTTTCAAGCTGCTTCATTTGCTCTTTTAACTCAAAGCGCATCAGCCGGCAAACCCCTTTACGCAGATTGACTACTGCTTCACGTTCGGTATCAAACAATTTCACTGAAACACTCTCAATTTCATCTTCAAGTGCTGGATAACCGACAACTTTCAAGCCATCACGCTCAAAACTCAAGGTTTGCGGTAAGTCGCCAAAATCCCACTGTTTTAAGCCAGTTTTTTCAATGTCGGGTGACGTATTTCTAAAAGTAAGCTGTGCGGCTGAACCCAATTGTTTCTTGAGCGCATTCCAATCGCGCGCCATGGCCAGCTCGCGCCCAGCATCGTCAATTACGCTGAAATTCATCAGATGATGTGGTGGAATGTCGTTTAAATCCCAGTCATCTTTACTCACTTTTAGCGTAGTTTTATGTTGAATATAGCTCGCCAAAGTTTCTAGGATGGGCGTTGAAAACTGATAATCAACAGACTCTAAAAAGCCCGTGACAAACTCCGGCACCGGCACGCACACGCGGCGAAAAGTTTTTGGCAGTGCCTTAATTAAATAAGTGAGTTTTTCGCGCAACATGCCCGGCACGAGCCATTCGGTTTGCACAGAATTTAACTGATTTAACAATGCTAGCGGAATAGTTGCAGTGACGCCATCCAACACGTGGCCGGGTTCAAAGCGATATTTCAACGGCGTTTCAACGTGATCCAGCAGAATTTTTTCAGGAAACTGCACGGCCGTAATTGCATCTGCACCGTGGCGCATGAGGTCATCGCGCGTTAAATACAGCAGTTTTGGATTAAGCTTCTCGGCCTCAGTACGCCATTTTTCAAAGCTTGCCGCGTTAACAATATCGGCCGGTATTTTTGCATCGTAAAATGAAAATAACTGATGTTCATCCACCAGCACATCTTGGCGTCGCGCTTTATGTTCCAGTTCTTCCACTTCCGCAATCAAGCGTTCATTCGCCATAAAAAACGGCGCGCGCGTATCAAATTCACCATTGGCGAGGGCTTCGCGAATAAAAATCTCGCGTGATTCAACTGGATTTATCGGCCCATAATGCACGCGACGTTTTGGAATAATGGTCAAACCATACAGTGACACGCGCTCCCACGCATTAACCATGCCCATTTTTCTATCCCAGCGCGGGTCTGAATAATGGCTTTCCGTTAAACCGCGGGCGAGCGGCTCAATCCAATCGGGTTCAATTTTGGCCACGCAACGCGCATAGAGTTTGGTGGTATCGACCAACTCGGCAGCAATAACCCATTTTGGCCGCGTTTTCTTTAAGGTTGAGCCCGGCGCGATGTAAAAGCGAATGCCGCGCGCACCCGCGTATGATTCACTTTCACCATCTTTAAAGCCAATGTTGCCTAGCAAGCCCGCCAATAGTGCTTTGTGAATTTGCTCGTAATTCGCTTCTTTTTCATTGCGCTTAAAATCCATCTCAGAGACTATTTCAAGCAATTGCCCGTGCAACTCACGCCATTCTTTTAAGCGTAAAAATGATAAAAAATTGCTGTGGCATTGATTCAGTAAATCTTTGTTGGATTTTTTAGTGTTAAGGGCTGCGTCAAACCAATCCCACAGCTTGAGGTAGCTCATAAAATCTGAACCTTCGCCTGCAAATTTAGCATGGGCTTGGTCGGCCGCTTCGCGTTTGTCCATTGGCCGTTCACGCGGGTCTTGAATGCTTAACACGCTTGCGATGATTAAAATTTCTTTTAAGCAGGCTTCACGTTTGGCGGCTAAAATCATGCGGCCCACGCGCGGGTCAAGCGGCAATTTGGCAAGTTGTAAACCTGTTTCGGTAATTTGGCGACGCGCATCCACCGCGCCTAATTCTTGCAACAGCAAATACCCATCGGCAATCAGCCGCGTGCTGGGCGCTTCAATGAAAGGGAATTCAGCCACATCGCCCAAACGCAATGCCGCCATGCGTAAAATTACGCTAGCCAGTGAACTACGCAAAATTTCCGGCTCGGTAAACTCTGGGCGACCGTTAAAATCTTGCTCTGAATATAACCGTACACAAATACCGTTAGACACCCGCCCACAGCGCCCTGCCCTTTGTTTGGCAGCTGCTTGGCTGATTTTTTCAATTTGCAGCTGCTCCACTTTGGCACGTGAGCTATAGCGATTCACCCGAGCCAAACCCGCGTCAATCACATATTTAATGCCCGGCACAGTGAGCGAGGTTTCAGCCACGTTAGTGGCCAGCACAATGCGGCGCAGGCTGTGGCTTTTAAAAATCTTTTGCTGGTCTTCAATGCTCAAACGCGCAAACAAAGGCAGCACTTCAATGTGCTTGAGCTTGGCTGAACGGCCCTGATACTTGCGCAAATGGTCAGCCACATCACGAATTTCGCGTTCACCCGGCAAAAATACCAAAATATCGCCATCGCCTTGTCGTAACAAATCATCAGCCGCGTCCATGATAGCTTCTTCAATGGCTTCTTCTTCGTCATCTTCTTCAAGCCAGCGTGCCTCGGTTTTAGCTTTTCGGGCGATGCCAAAAATCGTGTCATCGTCTAAATCAAATTGTGCATTGTCAGCCTCAGCACTTTCTTTTGCACGAAAACCCGCCGCGCCCAATGGCCGATAACGAATTTCCACCGGAAAAGTGCGGCCAGAAACTTCAATCACCGGTGCGCCATTAAAATGGCTTGAAAAACGGTCGGCATCAATGGTGGCAGAAGTAACAATGATTTTTAAATCGGGTCGTTTTGGTAAAAGTTGCTTTAAATAGCCCAGCAAAAAGTCAATGTTCAGGCTGCGCTCGTGCGCTTCGTCAATAATAATGGTGTCATACGCGTTAAGAAACTTATCGCCCTGTGTCTCGGCCAGCAAAATACCGTCCGTCATCAGCTTTACGTAGCTCGATTCAGAAAGTTTGTCGTTAAACCTGACTTTGTAGCCCACCACTTCGCCCAATGGAGAGTGGAGCTCTTGCGCAATGCGTGAAGCTACCGAGCGCGCAGCAATGCGGCGCGGCTGGGTGTGGCCGATTAAGCCAGAAACACCACGGCCAAGCTCCAAACAAATTTTGGGAATTTGCGTAGTTTTACCCGAGCCCGTCTCGCCGCAAATAATCACCACCTGATGTTTGGCAATAGCTGCGGCAATTTCGTCTTTTTTGCCGCTAACGGGCAGTTCTAAAGGGTAATCAGGCTTAGGCAAATTAGCGAGGCGCGCTGCATATTTGGCTTGTGATGCGCGCATTTTTTGCGCCACTTCCCCCAGCAAACGCTGCGCTTTACCATTAGCTTGAGCATCGCCTATTTTTTGCAAATCTGCCACATCGTGCAATTTGCGCCTAAGCGCATAACGGTCTGCCAGCATACAGCTGGCTAGCGCATTGATTAAATTTGGAATATTTGCTTTTGGCTGATTCATGAGCTGCGCATTTTACCATGCGTGATAAGGATTCATGCCTGAAAATACTGTATTAAAATGTGCAAAATTTCGATATGCTTATTTGTTTTTTCGGCCCAAACTTTAGAGAGCTCCACTTTGCTTATCCCTAACAATCTGCCATTTGAGCGCAAATTGATGCGCGCCGTGCTGAAGCAACACGCAGGTATATTTTTACTATTACTCTGCATGAGCCTGATATTTGCTGGCATAGGTGCAGCCGTCATTTATTTTAAAGCGGCTGAAGATGGCGAGCTTTATATTTTTGGCGGCTTATTTTTGCTGGCCGGCATTAGCATCTTTATTTTCAATTTGACTAGCAATTACAGTAGCGTTCAGTATTACTATGAAAAAGGCCTACTCAAGCAATATGGGCGTGAAGTAAACGCCACCATTACAGATAAACGCGTGGATGATGCAATCGTAAAAAACAGCCCCAACAGCAGTGATGCAGACACCACGACCGAAAGAGAATGCATCATCGCTTATAGCTATGTGTTTGGCGGCAAAAAATATGACGCTGAAAGTTTTCTTGATTCGCAAGCGCTGTTTGACCAACTGGAAATTGGTCAACGCATTCCCATTTTAGTGTTACCGCAACAGCCAGAAACAACTTACCCCAGAATTAAAAAACTCAAAGCGATGCTAAAAATGAATTTGCAACAAGCTAAAAAATCCGTCGAAAATGGCACTGAAAACATTCAAGTGAGCCAGGGTTTGATGGAAGACGAATAGACGTTTTACAGCCAAAAAATTGGGCTAAAAAAATCCCAACAGTTGATTAAAAAATAGGCAAATTACCTGCCATTTTAAACGCAACCTTTTTCGATGCTCTGCGATCCTTATAAATAAAGGCTCGCAGAGCATTTATTTTTTCTCGTACGCTTTAATGCCGTAAAAACATCTTTAAATAAGCGTAATTTTTTACTCTTGTCTGACGCGCAAAAAACTGGCAAATTTTGGTTTGCCATGTTTTGTTTTATCGCGATAAGTGTAGGTGACTACGCTACCAACTTTGGGTGGATTTTCACGCTGCGCGTCGGTAAAGCCCGTGCCGAGTTTAAAGCGAACACCATCTGGTGTTTCTACCAGCAGCGCGCCTAATTTGCCCTGATATTTCCCGCGCCCGGCAGTGTGCGCCACCACCGTTGCTTCGGCATCAAGCTGCAGTTTAAGTTTTAACAGCACATCACTGCGGCCTGTCACGTAAGGGGCATCGGCGCGGTGCAGCATGAGGCCTTCACCGCCTGTTGCTACCACTTGCTTGAGTTTTTGCTCGAGTGCGGCTTCATTTTTCACCCGAAACTGCGTGACTGCTTTTAAATGCGGCACATTGGCAACTTTTACAATATCATTGATACGCTGAACGCGCGCGGCAAACGTGCCGGGCGCATCAGGCAACTCAAATATCAAATACGAAATGCCGCGCCATTCCTCTTCTACCGGCACGGCTTTGCGCACTGCCCCAGAAAGCGCATCAAACTTGCCACGGGCCAGCCATAGCTCGCCATCCAATGGGGTATTAGGAAATTTTTCTGTAAACCAAATCGGTGCCGCAATCACGTTGCCCGCACGGCTACGCAAGGTTTTGCCATCCCACAGCGCGCGTACGCCGTCGTACTTTTCGCTGACCAAATAGTGCTCAACCGCAATGCCACGCTGGTAAACCTGCGCCAGTAAAATGTCCGCATTATTTTGCTGAGCTAGCGCCGCCTGCGCAAAACACAGCACTAAAAACGTACTGGACAGCAGCCTAAAAAAAGATTGCAAGCGCATTTGAAACTAGCGGTTTGGCAATGCAAAGCGCGACTGCATGGTTTCTAAATTGAGTTCGTGCAAAATCGCCTGCATGCGTTCAAGCGCGTTTTTACGCGGTTGGCCAGTGTATTTAGCAATGATGAGTTCATTTTTCATGGAATGTTCCCAGCCGACAAGCTCGGTGACTGTGACGTTATAACCCGCCGCTTCTAGCTGCAAACAGCGCAGCACATTGGTGATTTGGCTGCCAAACTCGCGCGTATGAATCGGGTGGCGCCAAATTTCACTGAGCGCAGTTTTACCTAAACTGGCCGATTTATGCTGACGCATCACTTCAGCCACCTCTGCCTGACAACAAGGCACTAGCACCATGTATTGCGCATGTTTTTGCAGGCCAAACTGAATGGCATCATCGGTAGCCGTATTGCAAGCGTGTAAGGCTGTGACAATATCGACCTGCGCCGGAATTGCCGCAGAAGTGATGGATTCTTCCACCGTTAAATGCTCAAAATGCATACGTGTAAAGCCGCAATTTGCTGCTAACTGGCGCGATTTTTCAACCAAATCGGCACGCGTTTCAATGCCAATCACTTGGCCGCACGCATTTTGTTTCATCAGCAAATCGTACAAAATAAAGCCTAAATACGACTTGCCCGCGCCGTGGTCTACCAGCGTTGGGTTGGCATTGTGCGCCAACACCGCATTAAATAACAGCTCAATAAAATTCACCAAGTGGTACACCTGCTTCAACTTACGTCGGCTATCAAGGTTTAACTTACCATCACGGGTAAGAATATGCAGCGCCTTGAGCAATTCAACGGATTGATGCGGCCTGACATCGGCCTTAAGACTTTCTGGAATGGTTTGCATAAGGCATTTTAATGCGAATAAGGCATTTTGGCCGAATTTTTTTGCTTGAAAATAACCGGACATTTTTGGGCACATCATGACCAATATGCACGCCGAAATGCACGACAACACGGTTGAAAAACGAACATATTGCACGCCAGCCATATCCACTTATTGGCAAATGTAAATACTCGTTAACCGAACATAATCTTTGCAACTAAGGATTGATGCGGCTTGACAAGCAACCGCGTACTTAACATACTGATTTGGCATCATTTTTGCTTATATAAACACAAAAGTAACTACATCTTACTAAAAACATTAACTTAAACCTATAGGTTACCAAACGCAATGCCAAATAAAAATATCAGCAAACTGAGTTTAATTCATGCAAAAAAACCCGTATTCGCGCGCGGCTTTACCGTTGTTGAATTGATGATAGCTGTGGCCATTGTGGGCGTACTGGCTGCCATTGCAATCCCTGCGTATAGCGGCTACCAAGAAAAAGCGAGAGTGTATCAAGCCGTCACCGATGTTGCAGCGATGAGCGTCACCATTGAAAACTACTTTCAAGAAAATAGAATTTACCCTGAAACTCTCGCAGATGTTAAGTTAGATGGCAAATTAGATCCGTGGGACAAGCCTTACCGCTATTTAAACCTTGTGAAAAATGGCAACGGCGGTGCCAGGCGCGATAAAAATTTAGTGCCGCTCAATTCAGACTTTGACCTCTACAGCGAAGGTGAAGATAAAAAAACAAAATTACCGATTTCTCAGAAAGATAGCTTAGACGATATACTTCGCGCTAATGATGGTAAATTTGTAGATTTAGCAGAAAAATATTAAGGCTAAATTGACGGTTTAGCTTTATGCAAATTTCAGGCACTTTTCTTAACAGCAAGGTCGCGCAACGCATCGCGCTATTGCTATTAATAGCAGCGGTCATCCCCGCCGTGCTGATTACTTGGCTCACATACCGCAATGTAGACCATCTCACCAACCAGCATTCACAACAGACTTTAAAAGCAACTAGCCAAAATTACGCCTTGCTTGCCTTTAACAATTTGCTTACCGCGCGCAAATTTTTGCATTACGCCACGCAAAGCTATCATCACCAGCAACATCATGCTGAAGAAATTTGGCAGCACGCACAATCAATTACCATGTTCAACGCTATAGTTGAAATTTCAGCTGACGGCAAGCGCATCAGCCAGCACGGCCAATACCAAGATTTATCTGAAGCTATCAAAAAGCAAAGTAGCAGCATTATTAGCAGTGCCACCAACGATAAAACTAGATTAATCGTATTTCCTGCCAAGCTAGCACAGCAAAGCGCACATGTGAATTTGGCAATGCCGATCTTTAATGAAGGCCAATTAGAAAGTGTATTGATTGCAGAATTAAACCCTGACTATCTTTGGGGCTTAAAATCCAATTACCCTTCAGACCAGAAAATTTGTGCATATCGGGTCACTGATACCAGTAAAACCACACTTTTTTGCTCAACTGACGCGCTAGATATTGCCCACCAAACCAGCCAAACAGGCGGTTGGGATTTGTTTTTAAAAGCTGAATTACACGATGCGCCGTGGACATTTGAAACAACCCAATTTACACCTGCCGCAAAGAGCGGCCTATGGGCGCTTATTGGCAGCAACGCCTACATTGGTGTTGGCCTGTTAAGCTTATTGATTGTGGGGCTATTGAGCCTCATTCAAATTCGCAGAACCATGATTCCGCTAGAGCGCTTAATCGATAGCACCCGTAGAATTTCGCATGGCCAATTTGAGTCGGTGGAGGTGGATGGAAAATCTGAATTTTCTGAATTAGCCACCGCATTTAACAGCATGTCGGGCAACATCAAACGCCAACTTGATACCTTGCAATCCCTTTCTGAAGTTGACCGAAAAATTGTCACCAAGTTAGATATTGACCACTTAATTGAGCAAGTCATGGCGCGCATTTTGCACCTCAAGCCAGAAGTCAGCGCGAGTATTTTTAGAATTGACGAACACAATGAGGATGAAAAAACTGAAAGTGAAATTCAATGTATTGTTGATATTGCACAAGTAGCAAATGCTTCAACATTGCGTAAAACCATTACTTCACAAGAGGCGTCGTATGTTAAAACTCTCAACAACGGTGTGATTTTGCCTTGTGATGCAAAAAGCCAGTTTACACATCAACAAATGATGGCGTCCCTTGGGGCTAACACCATTTGGCTATTGCCAATATTTTGGCAAGGCGAAATGTGTGCATTTTTAGTCATCGGCAGCCAGCAAAAGTTAGATGAACATGACAGCGACTTGCATGAGATTCGCGACCTTGCCAGCCGTATTGGCATTGTGATTTCTGCACAAAAACGTGAAGCGCAATTACTTTTGCAAGCGCACTATGACATTTTAACGGGTTTGCCAAACCGTATTTTATTAGAAGACCGCATTGGGCAAGCCATTGAGCACAGCGACCGCACAAAACTACCCATGTGGGTGGTGTTTTTAGACTTAGACCGCTTTAAGTTTATTAACGATAGCATGGGCCACAACATTGGCGACCAATTGCTCGTCCAGGTCGCGCATCGCATGCAAGCCGCCGTACGTGAAGTTGATACCGTAGCGCGTTTTGGTGGCGATGAATTTATTATCGTTTTACCCGGCCAAACTGATGAAACGCTGATGATGGGTGTGCTGGAACGAATTATTCACATGGTTTGCCAGCCCATGCAAATCAACAACCAAGAAATTATTATTACCTGCAGCGTTGGCATTGCCGTTTACCCTAATGATGGCGCAAAGGCTGAAACTTTAATTCAGCATGCCGACATTGCCATGTACCGCGCAAAAGAATTGGGCAAGAATAATTTTCAATTTTTCACTGAATCCATGAATGAAAAAGTAGCTGAACGCATGTATGTGGAGAATTTATTACGCCATGCGCTTGCCAAAAATGAGTTGGAAGTTTATTACCAGCCTAAAGTTGATTTAGAAACCATGCAAATGGTTGGCATGGAGGCGCTAATTCGCTGGAACAGCCCAGAATTAGGCTTTGTTTCACCCATCAGATTTATTACATTAGCAGAAGAATCAGGGTTGATTGTGCCGATAGGCGAGTGGGTGATGCGCTCCGCTTGCCAGCAAACAGTGGCCTGGCAAAATGCCGGTTATGCGCCCTTACTGATGTCAGTCAATTTATCTGCGCGACAATTCAAGCAAAGCAATTTAGTTGAGCGCATTCAGAATATCTTAAAAGAAACCGGTTTAGAAGCTCAATATTTAGAACTTGAGCTGACAGAAAGCATGGTGATGACCGAAGTGGAGGCTTCATTACAATTGCTGCATGAAATAAAAGCCTTAGGTATTCAAATTTCAGTGGATGATTTTGGCACGGGTTACTCAAGCCTCTCTTACTTAAAAGATTTACCAGTGAATACCCTGAAAATTGATAAATCATTCACCGATGACATTATAAACCACACTGACAAAGCGCCCATTGTGCAGGCAGTCATTTCACTGGCAAAAAGCCTCAATCTTAAAATTGTGGCCGAAGGCGTGGAATCTTACGAGCAAGTCTTGTATCTGCAACAACATGCCTGCGACCAAATGCAGGGCTATTATTTTAGCCGCCCAAAACCGGCCGTTGAAATTGAAAAGCTATTGATTGAAGCGCAAGCGACTGCACCCAAATTAGCGCGTGCGTAGTTAATACTTTTTGTAAAAAATTCAAAAAAGCTACCAACTCGTCATTCCAGCCTGCGCTGGAATGACGTGGTTTTGATGTTTTTATTTAAAATAAGCTGCTCTTTTACTTCGTGAAAAAGTCTCAAAATTCAAAAAACTTTTCATGGTTTGTCGTCAAACATATTTCCACTGCGTTTTGTTGAGTAAGGGCGTAGATTTAAGCACCCGCGTAAACTTAACAAAGGAAATCAACATGAAAAAAACAATCATACTTACTGCCACCCTCGCGGCCCTTACCACCTCTTTTAGTGCTCTGGCCGATAGAGACCATCGCTTAGACCAGCGCGGTGACCGAATTGAAAATAAATTGGACCAACGTGGCGACCGCATTGAAGACCGTTTAGACAGACGCGGTGACCGCATTGAACACCGCCATGATAAAAGAGCAGATAAAGCCCGTGCGCACGGCCATGATAAGCGTGCAGATCATCTTGAACGTAAAGGTGACCGCATCGACCAACAACTTGACGACCGCGGCGACCGAATTGATGACCGATTAGATAGAAAAGGTGAGCGTATTAACCGTCGCCTAGACAGACGCGGCGCACATCACGCTAAAAAGTAAACAACAATATTTTGGTTATAATTTTAAAGGTAATATAGCGTATTCAACCCGTTGAGGCATGGTCGATCACTTAATGCAACATTTTCTTGCTGAAATTGAAGGCCGTGCCTTTCGTATCGCACAGATTGCGACTGGTAATCGTGAAGATGCGTTGGATATTGTGCAAGATGCCATGATTAAATTGGTGCAGAAATACAGTACGCATGCAAAAGATGAATGGAAACCACTGTTTTACAGCATTTTGCAAACGCGCATACTTGATTGGCATCGGCGCCAAAATGTGCGCAACCGTTTTAGAAGCTGGTTTCATTGGGATGAAGATGAAGAAACTGAAGATTTTCTTGAGCAACAACCCGCAAACAATGCAAGCGCACCCGATCTACAACTGCAAGATGATCAGTTTATGGACAATCTCAATACCGCATTGAGTAAGCTACCGCTTCGTCAGCAGCAAGTATTTTTAATGCGGGTGTGGGAAGGTATGGATATTGCCGAAACCGCTGCCGCCATGCAATGCTCGCAAAGTAGCGTCAAAACACATTATGCACGCGCCTTAGAAAAACTGCGCGCACAGTTAGAACATCATCAGTAACCGGGTGAACATCATGAATAATCATCAATTTGAAGATAAAGTAAAAGCAAGCCTAACGCGTAGCGTAGAAGCAATTGATGCCGATACACGGCAACGCTTAGCAGATATTCGCCGGCAGTCACTCAATACTGCAAGTGAAAAAATATCACCTGCAAAATGGTTAACACTCGATTTTTGGCGTGACAATCATCTAATGCCGGCGGCCTCACTGGCATTTTGTGCACTCATTGCGGTATTTTTGGTGAGTTCGCCTCAAACTCAAAATCCTACCAATGTGATTCCATCGATGGATAATCAGAATCAAGTCGCCATTTTAGAGTTGTTGAACAACCCAGATGAGTTAGAAGTGCTGAGTGACCCTGATTTTTATCTATGGGCAGATGAAATGTTAATGGATGAGACCGATAATGCTGTGTAGGTTTTTGCTGGCAACCTCTTTCCTGTGCTTGACCGCCAACCTTCAAGCGCAAGAACCTTCAATTCCGCTCGATTTAATCGAGTTGCTTGGCGAATTTGATGCCGAAGATACTGATTCAATCAAAGAAGCCGTTACACAAGTTGGCCAAGCGAAAACAACGTCTGCCGAGGTGAGAAAATGATTTTTTTAGTAAAAAATGACCCATTTGATAGGTTGTCACATGCATAAACGATTTAATTCCCGATTAAAATTTAGCGCAATCACACTGAGTTTAGTCATCAGTTTGATGTCATTGAACGCGCGGGCACATTCAGACGATGCAGAAGGCATCGCTTGGGAAAACCTAAGTGCCCAGCAACAAGAAACCTTAGGTGCTATAAAAGAAAATTGGGGCACGTTGCCGGCTGAACGCCAACGGCGCTTAAGCAAAGGTGCTGAAAAATGGGGTGCGATGGACCCGGAACAACGTGCGCATATTCAAGAAAGACTGCACCACTATCAAAATCTTTCACCTGAAGATAAAGAAGTGGTGAAAGAGCAAATGCGCGCGTTTAAAAAACTGCCTTCTGATGAACGCAAGGCATTGCGCGAACGCTGGAAAAACCTACCGCCTGAACAAAAAGAAATGGTTCGTGAACGCTACAAAGACATGAACCATGATGAACGCAAAGCGATGCGTGAAGCTTATAAACAAAAAAAACGGGAATGGCGCAAACATCGCGAACACGACTGACTTGGCTGCACCGTATTTTCACAATTTAGTTGCAGCCTCGGCAGGCCTTAAACTGCACTCATTTCTAGCTGAGTGAATTTATCAAAAATAACGTTGCTCAAAAATGTTAAAATGCCGTATTCACGCATTTTAACAATCAAGCCGCACCACTAAACGTAGCACTACGTATACTCGCGGCCAATTTTTAAGGTTTCAATATGGCCATTCAATGGTATCCGGGACACATGACCCAAGCCCGCAAAAAGGCGGAAGAAACCATGGAATTCACCGATGTGGTGATTGAAGTGCTTGACGCGCGCGTGCCAGTAGCCAGCCATAACCCAATGATTGATGAAATGCGGTTGTTTCGTCAGCGCCCACAGCTAAAAATTCTAAACAAATCTGATTTAGCTGACCCCAAAGCAACGCAAGCCTGGCTGAACTACTATAACAAGCAACCCAATACCAAAGCGGTTGCCCTTTCATGTAAAAAGGCAGGTGAAGCCAATAAAATCCCTAAACTCTGCTTGGGGCTGGCACCGCATCGCGGCACGCATTTAAAACCCTTGCGCATGCTGATTATGGGCATTCCCAATGTGGGCAAATCAACCTTGATGAACGCCCTGCTCAATCGCCGTGTGGCGAAAGTGGGCGACGAACCGGCAGTGACCAAAAGCCAGCAACGATTTGATTTAAGTGACACCATGAGCATCACCGACACGCCTGGCATGATGTGGCCAAAAATTCAATATGAATCCGATGGTTACATGCTGGCCGCCAGCCACGCTATTGGCCGCAACGCGGTGATTGATGAAGATGTGGCATTATTTTTGGCCAATAATTTGTTGCTCACGTACCCAGCGCTACTGAACGCGCGCTACAAGCTCGATACCATGAAGCATGAAGGTGCCATGTTGGATGTACTAAAAATGGATGGCGTGGATTTATTGGAAGCCATTGCCAGAAGGCGCTCTTACAAACGTCATGATGGCCTGTATGACATGGAAAAAACGGCTGTGGCTTTTTTGACAGATTACCGCAGTGGCGCGATTGGCCGTGTAACATTAGAAACGCCTGAAAGCAGAAGCGCAATGATGCAAAGCACTCAAGCCGTCAATGAGGCAGAAACAACCGAAAATGAAGCGCCTGACGAAACAAATGCCGACTAAACAGCACTAAAATGTGCGAAATTTTTGAAAATTAGCGGCACTGCCCAAGGGCAATTTCACCTTGCGAACAAGTGCGCACTTGGCCTTTTTTTAGGCCACCCGTAAAAACTCCCCAGCCAGATTTCTCGTTATCTTTTGTTTGCTGTTGAGGCTCTACTTTTGGCGCCACGGCTTCTGGCTGTTTCACGTGTTCCTCTTTAGGTGGCAATTCACTTGTTTTAGCGGCTTCTGTTGCCTCAGCTTTTGTATCAGTGGCTGACAACGTCACTTCGGGTAATTTATTTTGCTCAACCACGGGTGCCGATTCAGTTTTGGCCTGACTTTGCGCCTCTAATTTCAGTTGCTCAGCAAACACTTTTCTGGCTAACTTTTCTGATTCTTCATCAGCGATTTGCGATACCGCGCGGATGGTTTTTTCAGGTTTGATTACAGGCGCAACCACTTCCTCAGATTTCTGCTGAGGTGCTGGTAATTCTTCTATCGTTTCATTTGGCAATAATCCATAAGGGTCAAACACTGTTGGTTGTTTAACTTCAGGTTGCTTCACCGCTACAGGTGCTGGTGGTTCTATTGTTTCAGCGCTTGTCATGGTAATGGTCGGTTCATTCGGTATGGCCAGCGTTTGCACTAACGCATATAAACCAACCAAAATCAGTATGCCACTCAAGGCATAGGGCCAATGAACACCTTTGAATTCAGCCAATACTTCAATAGGCGGCTCTGTATTTTCATGTTTAATATCAACTATTGGCGCTGGCCCTTGTAGCGCAAATGCCTTATTTAACGCGGCCAGACTTTCTGTAAAATGCATGGCATAGAGTGGCAGACCTAAATCATGCCGCTCGTTCAAAATACCTGCATAATCAATGACATTGGTTTCCCCCTGCATCAAATGCGCAGTCGCCGCCACAAACGCTTGTGTGGCCAACATTTCATTTGGCTGGGCAAAACTGGCAATACGTTGCGCTAATTTGATGGCGTCGCCCAGCACCTGCGGTTGGTCATGAATGTCGTTAACGATTTGCACCTGCCCAGAATGCAGCGCAAAGCCCACCAATACTGGCGCAGTCGTCCGAATGTTATATTGATGGACGATATTTTGCATGTTGGCGGCAATTTGCAACACTTCCTCTGGTGCGCCCAAAGTGGTCACGATAACGCCCTCAACCGTATCTGTCACAATACGTGTGTGTGTTTGCGGCACTTTAAGGGCCACTTTTACCAGTGCATTAAATTTACTTTTGAGGTCAATTTGTTCAGCATCAGTTTTATCTGAAAAATCAACCAGTTCTAAATAAACAACGTTGCCAGAAGCCGTTTTGTGAATACTGTCATTCATCATAAGTTTGAAGTTGTGCTCGCAATGCGTTTTTTACTAGCGCATCAATAGGTGAAATATATAGGGTGATTTTAAACGGGTTGCCGGTCTGATTTGTTAAATTTTGTTAATACGCAGGTAAGTTACCGCAGTTTTAAATGCATCAAATTGTGCATGGCGCTATTTTTTAACCAACTGCTTGTTAAACGCAATATCCAACGCGCTCACGCGCTTAGGGGTTTGCGGGCCATAGGCATTTACAAAGGCCACAAAATCGTCCAAGGGCATAGGTTCACATAAACGGGTGGCCTCACCTGCCACGCACAAACTAAATAATGCGCCTTGGTGCAAGGTCATTGAATATTGCGTGTTGCCGCTTCTGTTTTTTAGCCGATCAATGGCGGCACTGGCTTTGGTTGATCGCGTTGAACGCATCGCACCCTGCTTTATTTTTTTATATCAAGACCACAATTATGGCATGCTTTTAGCCATGCATCTCGCATAAATACAAGTCAAAAAAAATCGCAAAAAACATGCACAATTCTCCCGAGAAAAAAATAATGCTCTGGAAGCCTTTATTTATAAGGCTTCCAGAGCATCGAAAAAGGTTGTGATATAAAAAGCAGCATTTTGCATTAAAATTTAACAAAAAATTTAACAAAAAATTTAACAAAAAAAACATTAACAAATAACCTGACCTTTTACTTAAGTGCTTAAGTTTTTGATAGCTAGTTTTAACTTAAAACGCTAAAATCGCGTGTTGAAATTCACGCTCGAAATCCCTTTTTAAGATCATTCCCAAACAAATCACACATGCTCAACTCTCTTAACTCGCCGCAACGCGAGGCTGTTAAATATCTGGATGGTCCTTTGCTGGTGCTGGCTGGCGCAGGCAGTGGCAAAACACGCGTAATTACGCAAAAAATCAGCTATTTGATTGACGAAGCAGGCTACAGCCCTAAAGAAATCGCAGCGATTACGTTTACCAATAAAGCCGCGCTTGAAATGCGCGAGCGCGTGAGTAAACTGATGCAAGGCAAAAGTATTAAAGGGCTAACCATTGCCACGTTTCACTCGCTCGGGCTGCAAATGCTGCGCGCTGAGGCTGCGCTACTTGGTTACAAGCCACAGTTTTCAATTTTAGATTCGTCTGACAGTTTTAAGATTTTAAGCGACGTATTGGCAACCACCGATAAGCAATTGCTACGCAAAACACAATGGCAGATTTCTAGCTGGAAAAATGCTTTTATCAACCCGGACCAAGCCAAAGCCACCGCCGATGAAGAATTGACGCACGCCGCCGCCAAAGTGTATCAAATTTACCAGCAAACCCTAAAAGCTTTCCAAGCCGTTGATTTTGATGATTTAATTAAATTACCCGTTGAGCTTTTTGAACAGCATGATGAAGCTTTAAATAAATGGCAGCGCAAACTGCAATATTTATTGATTGATGAATACCAAGACACCAATGCCTGCCAATACAAGCTGGTAAAAATGCTTACCGGTGTGCGCGGCCAGTTTACTGCGGTGGGTGATGATGATCAGGCGATTTACGGCTGGCGCGGTGCGGATGTAGAAAACTTACGCCAGCTGACCGAAGATTTCAGCAAGCTCAAGGTGATAAAACTCGAGCAGAATTACCGCTCAACCGTGCGCATTTTACGTGCTGCTAACCAAGTGATTAGCAACAATCCCAAGTTGTTTGAGAAAAAACTTTGGAGTGACTTAGGCACAGGTGACATGCTGCAAGTCACCGCCACGATGAGTGAAGAGCACGAAGCTGAAAGCGTAGTGATGAAACTTCAGGCACACAAATTTGAACATCGCACCAAGTTTATGGATTACGCGATTTTGTACCGTGGCAATCACCAAGCGCGCATTTTTGAGCAGCACTTACGCAACCAAAAAATTCCTTATACCATTTCTGGCGGCCAGTCTTTTTTTGATAAAACTGAAATTAAAGATTTAATCAGCTACTTGCGCCTAATTGCCAACGAAGATGACGACCCGGCGTTTATTCGCGCAGCCACCACACCCAAAAAAGGCATCGGCAACACCACGCTTGAGCGACTGGGCGAATATGCGAGTGCGCATAAAATTTCGCTCTTTGCCGCCGCCTTTGAAGGCGACTTTCAAAGCGAGATTGGCCACAAACAGTTAGATGATTTGCTCAATTTTTGTACTTACATTCAAAAAGTACAAGCCCGTGCAGTGCGTGATCCGGCAGGGGACGTACTGAACGACCTGCTCACCAGTATTCAATATGAAGCCTTTTTGTACGACACTGACGAACCGCGTGCCGCCGAGGCGAAATGGGCCAATGTGATGGATTTTATTGGCTGGTTGACCAAAAAAGGTGAAGCAAATACTGAATTTGGCAATGAAGCGGAGGGCAAAAATCTACTTGAACTCACGCAAATGGTGTCGCTCATGAGCATGCTAGAAGGCCGTGAAAACGGCGAGCCAGACGCTGTGAAACTCTCAACGCTGCACGCCGCCAAAGGCCTGGAGTTTGGTCATGTATTCTTAATTGGTGTTGAAGAAGGCATTTTACCGCATCGCGAAAGCGTGGATGCCGCCACCGCTGACCCCAGCCGTATTGAAGAAGAACGCCGCCTGATGTATGTGGGAATTACGCGTGCGCAAAAATCATTGAATATTTCATGGTGCAAAAAGCGAAAACGTGCAGGTGAAATGGAAATGTGTGAACCCAGCCGTTTTATTGCCGAAATCCCCAAAGATGATGTGCGCCATTTTGGCAACCCATTCAATAAAGACCCGGAAGCCAGCAAAGACTTTGGTAAATCTAAAATGGCCAACATTCGCGCCATGCTCGGCAAAGGCTAAATGACTGTTTTTTTTTGAATTGACAATTTAATGCTAGACGTTAGAAAAATTACGCAACGCATTATATTCGCTTATATAATAGTTTTTTTAATTCGTCTATTCTAGAAATAGCCTATGAATATTGGCCGCAAGCTCATGCTCATTGTTGCCTCCAGCGTTGCGCTGGTGACGATTCCAGCCGCAACGGGTATCTATTTTTACGTAGCGCATAACTTGCTCGCGGGCGAAGCAGCAACACAAGTTGCTGAAACCAGCGCACTGGTGATGGCCAATACACAAAAAGTGCAAAGCTATGAAATAGGCCTGCACTCTTTATCTAAAACCCTCACAAACACATTATCCGCACCGCCTTTAGCGGGTGAAGAAGCCGCTTTTGATGCCATTATAGAGCGCCATCCAGATGGTGCTTGGCGCAACAAACGCGCAACATTTAACGGTAAAGAAGAATCAGGGCTATTTTTACCGCCTGATGCATCCATGGATATTCACCAAAAAAGGCTACACTTTCGTACCAAGCAGGTCTTAGATGCGTTTGGTAGTAGCATCACCACGCCCACAGGAAATATTTGGGTGCTGACCCATGATAGAACTGAAATCATATTTGACCATTTATACCCTGATTTTACGATGCTGATGGCGGCTGATACCGACTATACTAAAACACCGTGGATGACTTTAGGCGACCCCGCTATCAACCCTAAACGCGAAGTACGCTGGACATCCCCCACCCAAGACCCGGTAACCAAAAGCTGGATTATTAGTGCAATATTACCGCTTGACATCAACGGCCGTTGGATTGGCACCATCGGCCGCGATATTGGCCTCAATGTTGACTCGCTTTCAATTTTTCAAAAACATGAACACTTTCCAGGTGAACTACGTTTTTTACTTGATGCCGAGCGCCATTTTATTGAGGCTGGCCCTTGGCAAACCTTACTCCAGACGAATCCACAAGCTATTCAAAAACATTTAGCCAATGAACCAGCGCTGGCTGAACTTTTGAATGCCAGTAACGCTACAGCCAGTGCTTATGATAAAAAAGTCACTATACAAGGCCGCCAATACTTAGCCACCAGCATGGTGTTGCCTGTGGTGGGTTGGCATTACTTTAGGCTTGTTCCGCAAGATGAAATACTCAAACCGATGCAACAACTGTTTTACACGCTCACCGCGCTCATACTGGCGATTGGCTTACTCATCGGCAGCCTCATTGAAATTGCCGTACAGCGGCAGATTATTTCACGCATCAAAGTGCTGGCGAACACCTTACGCCGCTATAGCCTTGGCGATTTGAGCGCACGAACAAACTTAAAGGGCAATGATGAAATTGCACAAGTGTCGCATGAGTTTGATGAAATGGCCGGCCAGATTAAATCCACCCTTGACGCACTCCCAGATATTCTTTTTGATCTAGACTTAAACGGCCAATATTATGCCGTACACACACCCGATGAAAAATTACTGACTGCGCCAGTGAAAGAACTCATTGGCAGAACTGTACCGCAAATGCTGCCACAGCACGCGGCCGCCATTGTGATGGCTGCACTCAAAGAAGCCAATCAAAAGGGTTGGTCGCGCGGCATGCAATACTTAAGAAAAACGCCCATAGGCACATTCTGGTTTGAATTGTCTGTGGCCAAAAAAACCAATTCTGATTTTGACCACCCACGCTTTATTGTGCTTTCGCGTGACATTACAGAGCGAAAACAATTTGAAAGCCGCTTGAGTGAAAGTGAGTTCCGCTGGAAGTTCGCTGTAGAAGGCACGGGCGACGGTATGTGGGACTGGAACATTCAAACCAACGAAGTGCAATATTCAACACGTTGGAAAAGTATTTTGGGGTTTGCTGAGGAAGAAATTGAGCCCACACGCGAGGCATGGAAAAAACTCGTGCATACTGAAGACATTGCTGAAGTCATGCAGGCGATCAGCGAATATCTCACTGGCAGAACCACGACTTACACCATTGAATATCGCATGCTAAGTAAAAACGGGCAATACTTGTGGATATTAGACAAAGGGGTCATTGTTAACCGAGATGCCAATAGCAAACCTTTGCGCATGATAGGCACGCATACGGATATTACTGAGCGTAAAACCATCGAACACGACCTTCGTATTTCAGCAATCGCGTTTGACGCACAAGAAAGCATGATGGTGTCGGACGTTAACAAAGTGATCTTACGCGTAAACAAAGCGTTCACGGCCATTACGGGTTACGCTGCAGAAGAAGTCATCGGTCACACCGCATTACCATTGCGTTCAAATCAACACGAGGCCAGTTTTTATAAGGCTATTTGGAAAGGTGTTGACGCGAATGGCGCATGGAAAGGCGAAATATACAGCATGCGTAAAAATGGTGACGTTTACCCTGGCCTATTATCGATTACAGCAGTAAAAAATAGTCAGGGTGCCATCACGAACTATGTCACCACGCTGGTTGATATCACCAAAGAAAAAACCACTGCCCAAGAAATTCAATTCTTAGCGTTTTACGACCCACTCACGGGCCTTGCAAACCGACGCTTACTGCTCGATAGACTAAGCCACGCACTCGTTGCCCATAACCGTAGTGGCCGCGATGGCGCATTGATCTTTCTTGACCTTGACCACTTTAAATCGCTAAACGACACGCTAGGCCATGATGTCGGCGACATGTTATTAAAAGAGGTTGCAAACCGCTTGACCGCTTGCGTGCGTGAAGACGACACCGTAGCGCGATTAGGCGGGGATGAATATGTGGTTTTACTCGAAAACTTAAGTGAAAAAGCCATAGAAGCTGCCACACAAGTTGAAGCCATCGGCACAAAAATTCTTGCCGCGCTTAACAAGCCTTACCAACTAGGCACACACGAACACCACAGCACACCCAGTATTGGCGCAGCACTCTTTAGTGACCATACAGAAACACAGGAAGAGTTGCTCAAGCATGCTGACATTGCGATGTATCAGGCTAAAAAAGCTGGTCGCAACACACTACGCTTTTATGACCCACAAATGCAGCAAGCCATTCATGCACGCGTGAGCCTAGAACGAGAGCTTAGAAAAGTAATAGAAAAACAACAGCTTAGACTTTATTTTCAGATTCAGGTCAATAGTGATGGCGAGCCTATTGGCGTGGAAGGCTTGGTACGCTGGTTGCATCATGAACGTGGGCTCATTCCGCCCTTGCACTTTATTCCGCTTGCTGAAGAAACCGGCCTCATTTTGCCAATCGGCCAGTGGGTGTTAAACGCTGCCTGCGCGCAACTTAAACTTTGGCAAAATATGGCATTAACGCAAGATTTAATCTTATCTGTGAACGTGAGCGCTAAACAGTTCCGTCAAAATGACTTTACCACGCAAGTCAAAACAGCGGTCGAGCAGCATGGCATTGACCCCACCAAACTCAAATTGGAACTCACTGAAAGTATCTTACTGGAAGATTTTGAAGGCACCATTGCCACCATGAACGCGCTGAAAGAGATTGGCGTACTATTCTCTCTCGATGATTTTGGTACAGGCTATTCATCACTGCAATATCTCAAACGGCTGCCCTTAAGCCAGCTGAAGATTGATCAATCATTTGTACGTGACATTTTTACAGATAACAGTGACAAGGCCATCGTCAGCACCATTATCGCCATGGCGAATAGTCTCGATTTGGAAGTGATTGCCGAAGGCGTTGAAACAAAAGAACAACAGCAACTGCTCATGGACATCGGCTGCAAAGCTTATCAAGGGTTTTTATACGGCAAACCTGTAGACATCCAGCAATTTGAAGCGGCACTTAAAAACACATTAATTGACCCGCGCTTGTTATAATGCGCGCTTAAATCTTGAGAAATGCAATTGATTGCGTGAGCACGCTGTATTTAAAGATCATTGCTAATGACTATTACTCATGACCAATGCTTTAGTCGAATCCATTGCACTCCTGTAAATCCAACCAGAAAACCAACATGCCCTACATTACCCTAGATAACGCCTCCTTAGCCTTTGGCCACCACGCCCTACTCGACCACGCCGCATTTCAGCTAGATGCTGGAGAGCGCGTGGGCTTGATTGGCCGCAATGGAGCAGGTAAATCAAGCTTATTAAAAGCCATTGCCGGCACCATTAAACTAGATGAAGGCACCGTGTGGCGTGCCCCCAATGCGCGTGTTGTCTATGTGCCGCAAGAACCTGAGCTTGACACCACGCACACTGTGTTTGAAGCGGTAGCAGAAGGATTGGGTACCCTGCAACAAACCATCATTGACTATCATCAAGTCACCCATGACATGGGCATGCCTGACGCAGATATTGAAGCACTGATGACCAACATGCAGCACTTACAACATGAAATGGATGCGCAAAACGGCTGGGCAGCGCAATCGCGCGTTGAAACCGTATTGAGTCGCCTAAATTTGGATGCAGATGCGCTGATTTCTACGCTTTCTGGCGGTTGGCGCAAACGTGTGGCGCTGGGTCGTGCGCTGGTCGCGGAACCCGAAGTATTATTGCTGGACGAACCCACCAACCACTTGGATTTAGAAGCCATTGAGTGGCTTGAAAATTTACTGTTGGGCTTTAACGGTAGTGTGCTGTTTATCACGCATGACCGGCGTTTTTTGGATAGTCTGGCCACGCGCATCACCGAGCTAGACCGTGGCAAACTCACCGACTTTATCGGCAACTTTACGCAATATCAGGCAAAAAAAGAAGAGCTCATCGCGGTGGAAGAAACCCACGCCGCTAAATTTGATAAAGTGCTGGCGCAAGAAGAAGTGTGGATACGCCAAGGCATAAAAGCGCGCCGCACCCGCAATGAAGGCCGCGTACGTCGACTTGAAGCCCTGCGCCTTGAGCGCGCCGCGCGCCGCGAGCGCCAAGGCAATGTAAAGCTCAATATTGATGCGGGTGAACGCAGTGGCAAGCTAGTGGCGGAACTCGACAATGTTTCAAAATCATACGGCGACAGAGTCCTTATTAAGAACTTCAGTACGCGGATTTTACGCGGCGATAAAATTGGCTTGCTTGGCCCCAACGGCATTGGCAAAACCACCTTACTCAAACTCATTTTAGGTGAGATAGAACCTGATAGCGGTAGTATCGAACGCGGCACAAAAATTAACGTAGCCTATTTTGACCAAATGCGCGAACAACTTAATGAAGAGGCCACATTAGCCGACACCATTAGCCCGGGCTCTGATTTTGTCGAAATCGGCAACGAGCGCAAACACGTTATCAGTTATTTAGAAGACTTTTTATTCCCGCCACAACGCTCGCGCTCTCCCGTCAAATCGCTTTCTGGTGGTGAGCGCAATCGCCTGCTACTTGCCCGCCTATTCGCCCGCCCTGCGAATGTTTTGGTGTTGGATGAACCCACCAATGACTTGGACATTGACACGCTTGAACTCTTAGAAAGCTTACTGCAAGAATTTACTGGCACGCTGTTTTTAGTCAGCCATGATCGCGCCTTTTTAGAAAACACTGTCACGCAAGTGATTGCGTTTGAAGGCGATGGCAAGCTCACCGAATTTGGTGGCGGCTATGACGACTGGCAACGATTCACGCAACAACGCCAATTAGATCAAAAGGCAGTGGATAAAAAAGCGGAGGCTACGGCTAATAAGACAAAAAGCCAAGCCACAGAAACGCCTCCAAAATCAGCTTCAAAGCTGAGCTTTAAAGAACAAAAAGAGTTCGATGAAATTCCGCTTAAAGTTGAGCAATTAGAAGCAGAACAAACCACAATCAACACCCAGCTTGCCGACAGCGAACTTTATAAAACGCAAGCCACTCTGGTAAAAACATTGCAATCCAGACTCAACAGCATCGACCTCGAACTTGAAAGCCTGCTCGCCCAGTGGGAAAAACTAGAAGCCAAAAAAGCGTAGTTATTTTGTAAAAATTGCAGTTAATTTTTGCCTAAATAATAGGCAATTAATCTCCGAGGAAAAATTAATGCTCTGCAAGCCTTGTAAATAAAGGCTTCCAGAGCATCGAAAAAGGTTGTGCTTGAATTTGGTACCCCCGACACGAATCGAACGTGTGACCCTCCCCTTAGGAGGGGGATGCTCTATCCACTGAGCTACGGGGGCTAATGAAGGGCGTATTTTCTCATATTTCAACGCAGTTAGCTTGCGTGTTTAATACCGCTAGCACAACCAAAATTGCAATAGTGAGCAAAATCAAATGGTGCTAACATATGCATCAGCTTGTACTTTTTACCTCATTCATTTTTTATTATCGCAAAGCAATTACACTGATGACACTTAAATTATTATTTTATGTAGTCGTGTTAATTATCGCCGTTATTGGTTATCGTAGCTATTCGACTGTGCCAAAAACACTAAAGCTTGGCCAAAATGCACCGCCTTTTTTATTAAAAGATGCAAACGGAAAAACGCACCAACTAACTGATTATGAAGGAAAATATTTAGTTCTTTACTTTTACCCCAAAGATGACACGCCAGGTTGCACCGAAGAAGCCTGCCAATTTAGAGATGATTTCGTGCAACTTGAAAAGCTAGGCGCAAAGGTTGTGGGCGTGAGTGTTGATAGCAGTGAGTCTCATGCGAACTTTGCCAAGAAATATCATCTGCCTTTTCCGCTTTTGGCCGATACTGACGGAAAAGTCGCTGAGAGTTATTATGCATTGAGTAACTTTGTTGTGTTAAAAATTGCCAAACGGTATACTTTTCTCATTAACCCTACTGGTAAAGTAGTTAAAGTGTATACAAGCGTGAATACGTCAAAACACTCACAGCAAATTATTAATGACCTGAAAGCGATGCAAATTAGTCCCTCATAAAATATCGGCTATTGCACTTTTAAAAAAGAATAAAAATGCATTTCAATATAAACGCTTACCTCATGATTGGTATTTTCATTACCCTGCTCACCGTGACAGGCTTGAGTTTTGCCTACGCACTGAAAGTGAAAAGAAATGAAGCGCTTTGGAAGTTCGCCTTGGAAAGTACCGGTGATGGCGTTTGGGATTGGGATATTCAAAATAACCAAGCGCGCTTTTCAAACAGTTATCAAGAAATGTTTGGGTTTAATGTGGATGAAATCAATGCAAATTTACAAAACTGGTACGATCGCATTCATCCTGATGACCTCGCATCAAAAAAAGAAGCCGTTAATAACCACCTAATCGGGAAAATTGAAAAGTACATTCACGAGCATCGCGTGATCTGCAAAGATAACAGTGTGAAATGGGTGCTTTCACGCGGCATGGTGGTAGAGCGCGATAAAGCAGGCAATCCACTGCGTATGGTTGGCACGCATGTGGACATTACGGAACGCAAACGCAATGAGCACAAACATAATAACCTTGCGCATTTAGACGCGCTCACCAATCTACCTAACAGAAAATTATTTAACGACCGACTAAAACTGGCGCTCGCAAGCGCCAAACGCAGCAAAAAAATGCTTGCGGTGTTGTTTATAGACCTTGATTTATTTAAAGAAATCAACGACCAGCATGGGCATAAAGTAGGTGACATGGTGCTTAAAAAAACCGCCCAGCGGCTTCTTTCCTGCGTGCGTGAGACTGATACGGTTGCTCGCTTAGGTGGAGATGAATTTGTGATTTTAATCTCTAACATTGAGAGCGAATCAGATGTTCATAAAATCACCGACAAGCTGCTGGAGTCTGCCGTTAAACCCATCGAAATCGTGAAATCCAACGACACTTCGCAGATTATCGACTTAAAACTCAGAAACTTACAAGTGTCGGCCAGTATAGGTGTAGCCATCTATCCGCAACACGGAACGAATGAAAAAACGCTCGTCACAAATGCCGATAGCGCAATGTATTTAGCGAAAAAAACTGGAAAGAATCAAGCAAAGTTTTTTGATGACCAAACCATTGTAACCTACGATATTTAGCGACTAAGTCTGGCCTCAACAGCTTTATGGCTGGGATAAAAAGTTTTGTTTTCTTGATGTGTTGATTATGGTGCCCGGGGCCGGAATCGAACCGGCACGACCTTACGATCGAGAGATTTTAAGTCTCTTGTGTCTACCAATTTCACCACCCGGGCTAAGGGTGATATTTCTATCTCATACAGCACTTCTATTGCGGCGCGTATTCTACCACTTTATGCAAAAATACTGCACAATATTTGGAGGCGCGAACCAGAGTCGAACTGGTCTAAACGGCTTTGCAGGCCGCGGCATAACCGCTTTGCTATCGCGCCATTTTCGTAAATGCAATTACATTGGCTACTTTAGTTATTAGCTTAAACTAAAACGGCGAAAGCATAGATACTTTCGCCGTTGTATGCCATTTTAACCAATTTATGAAATAGTTACGTATCATAAATTTTAAATTCTTGGAGCGGGAAACGAGACTCGAACTCGCGACCTATACCTTGGCAAGGTATCGCTCTACCAGCTGAGCTATTCCCGCGTCGTTAAGACAGGCGCCATTATAGCGATTTTCACAATACCGTCAAGACTAAAACGCGATAGTTGATACTTATTTATTTTGTTTTATTTCGCCTTAATTTGCGGTAAAGCAATTTTTAAGTAATAAGCCATTGATAGCAATGTTAAAAATGCGGCCACGAGAATTAAGACATTGCCAACAACTTTTGTTGGGAAAACGCCTAACTCACCTAGATCAATATTATCCCAATAAAGCAAAAGCAAAATGGCTAACATTTGTGCAGTTGTTTTAATCTTGCCTATCGTCGCCACGCCAACGCTACTGCCCTGCCCTTGCCCGGCCATCCATTCACGTAGGGCGCTAATCGCAATTTCTCGACCAATAATAATCAATGAGACAATTTCACCGACCCGATCAAATTTAATCAGCACAATCAGCGCGGCAGCCACCATCAACTTATCGGCAACGGGGTCTAAAAACGCACCAAAAGCTGAGGTTTGATTCAATTTGCGCGCCAAATAGCCATCCAACCAATCGGTAATCGCTGCAATCGCAAAAATAGCCGTTGCGGTCACGTTAACCAAATGTGACGGCTTTAACCCCAATTGATGTAAATTATCTGGCCAGTAAAAAGCACCAACAAACACGGGGATTAACAAGATACGCAACCATGTAAACATGGTAGGAATATTCATCTTCATTTACTGCACCCACACTTCAAAACGGCCTGCCACTAATGAAACTCCCCATATATTTTCTCTGCCAGGCTTAGGCTAATGCCATCCACTTGACTCAGTTCGTCAATACTAGCATTTTTTACGCCGTCTAAGCCACCAAAACGCGTTAAAAGCGCTTTACGGCGTTTTGCGCCAACGCCTTCAATATCTTCTAAGCTAGACTGCAAACGTGCATTAGCACGCTTTGCACGATGCCCAGTGATGGCAAATCGGTGCGCCTCATCTCGGATTTGTTGTAGAAGATGCAGGCCTTTGTTATCTTTTTCTAAATTGAGCATTTCACCGGTGTCTGAAAATATCATGGTCTCAAGCCCAGGTTTTCGTGCTTCACCTTTGGCGATGCCCACCAGCAAAATATCTTCTAAACCCACTTCAGCCATCACTTCGACAGCAACACTTAATTGGCCTTTGCCGCCGTCAATAAAGATTAAATCAGGCCGCACACCTTCCCCTGCTGCCACTTTTTTATAGCGGCGTGTCAAAACATCGCGCATAGCTGCGTAATCATCACCTGGCGTAATGCCAGTGACGTTATAACGCCGATATTCGCTATTTTGCATGTCGCCCCGGTCAAATACTACGCAGCTCCCAATGGTTGCCTCACCCATGGTGTGGCTAATATCAAAACACTCAATCCGCTCAGTGCTTTCAGGCAAATGCAGTGCTTCACGCAAGGCTATTAACTTCGCGTCTTGATTTGCTGAAGTTGCTGCACGTTGCCCCAGCGCTAATTCAGCATTGGTTTGCGCCATTTTTAGCCATACGCGCTTATCGCCGATTGGGTTGGTGTTAATTTTAACTTTTCGACCTGCTTGCTGACTTAAGACTTCTTCAAGCACAGCGGTTTCAATTTTAATACCAATCACAATCAACGGTGGCGTATTCTGCGCGGTGTAATGTTGTGCTAAAAAGGCAGACATACTCGCTTCTAGCGTTTCGCCGTCTGAATTTTTTGGCATATAACTTCTATCGCCCAAATGCCGCCCGCCGCGGATCATCACCAAATTAATGCAATGCTGGCCTTGCAATTCTGCACAGGCAACCACATCGGCATCGGATACATTAAAGTCACTCACAAACTGCTTAGCTTGCACTTGCCGAAGCGCTTGCATGCGGTCACGAAACACCACGGCCATTTCATATTCTTGATTCGCCGCTGCGGTGTTCATTTGCTCACCTAGCGCATTGATAACCTCATTGGTTTTGCCCTGCAAAAACATGGCGGCCTGATGCACATCATTGCGATAATCTTCATCTGAAATCAAGCCCACACACGGCGCGGTACAGCGCTCTATCTGATGCTGCAAACAAGGGCGGCTACGGTTGGCAAACACGGTGTTTTCACATGTACGCAGTTTGAATACTTTTTGCAAAAGCTGAATACTTTCGCGCACGGCCACTGAATTGGGAAAAGGCCCAAAATACTGGTTACCTTTACGCTGTGTGCCACGATGAAACGCCAAGCGCGAAAATTGGTCACTCGTCAGCGTAATATACGGGTAAGACTTATCATCGCGAAACAACACGTTATAACGTGGCATTAAGCCTTTAATCAGGTTATTTTCCAGCAATAAAGCTTCTGCTTCATTGTGCGTGACGGTGGTCTCAATTTTGACGATATTACTCACCATCATCCGCGTGCGCGGGCTAGGCAAGTTTTTATTAAAGTAACTTGAAACGCGCTTTTTGAGGTCTTTGGCTTTGCCCACATAAATCACCTCATCTGTGGCGTTAATCATACGATACACGCCGGGCAGGTTTGGCAGATTCTTTAAAATAGGCTTTGGATCAAACATGGCAATATTTTAACCCAGATTTTCAATTAGGACTTGAAGTGGCAACGCCGCACAGTTTGATGGATTTTTTGTGCAGATTTTATGGTCAATAGTCGTTCTATTGACAGAAAATCTGCACAAAAATGACGCAAAATGGGCAAGTTGACATTCAAGTAGATGCAAAATCGCCTAATGTAAAATCTGGGTTCAACACCAGCGGCATCATTCCACGCCATCGGTGAAATGATGCGCCATTGAGCAATTTAGACTTACTCGTCGAGCAGCTTTCCGCCTATCGCCCAATCCTCATAAGACACTTCTTCAAAGGTAATGTAGGTATAAGATTTCGGCTTATGGGCAACGCGTTCCAAAGTTTCAGTAAACTCTTTGGCGATTTGCGCTTTTTGTTCTTTGGTCACATTTCCTGCAAGTTTTACATTGACGTAGGGCATAATGTTCTCCTGTAAAAATTAGTGGTGGTATTTAGTTGCTTTTCCGTGCATGGTACGCCAAATATCGCGTATCAGATTTAAGGTAAACACTAGCAAAAGCAGTGAAATGAGCAGCGATAAAATCGGGTCAATCAGCATCCAACCCGTAAAGTAAATCACAACCCCTGCCGCAACGGCCGCTATCGAGCCTAACAAATCCCCTATTACATGCAAAAATGCTGCGCGGTTATTCAAGGTTTCTGCATGGTGCACGGCCTGATGGTGCAACTGCTTGGCAACGATTAAATTCACAATCAAACCAAGGGTTGCAATGATGGTTAGCCCCGCGCCTTGCACGATATGCGGTGTTTTAAATCGTGCAATGGCTTCAAACACCACATAAGCAATCACACCCAGCATGGTGATGGCATTAAAAATAGAAACGGCTAACTCTACATAACTCACCCCTGAGTGATGCCTTGCCACTTTGGGTTTTTTAGAAAGTATGCCTGCGAGCCACGCTAGGCCGAGTGCAGTAACATCGGTAAACATGTGGCCAGCATCACTTAATAATGCCAAAGAACCCGTGTACCAACTGCCAACTGCCTCAACAATTGCAAAAGTAAAAATCAGTATAAATGGAATCAGGTAGTGGTCATGATCATCATGGTCGTCGTGGTCATCATGTGCATGTTGGCGTGGATTTGTCATAGGTGAAATGCTAACCGAAAAGTGAGTTTGTTGAGCATTTTTATCGCGAAAAAATGTTTGGTCTAGAAGCTAAAGCTATAATGTCGCAATTCAATATTTTTTAGCAGACTTTATGCTTAGTTACCGTCACGCCTTCCACGCAGGCAACCATGCCGATGTACTTAAACACTACGTGCTGACGCTGGTGCTGGCTTACATGAAGCAAAAAGATAAGCCGTTTTGGTATATTGATACCCATGCAGGCGCTGGCTTGTACAGTTTAACGAACGGCTACGCCACGCAAAATGCAGAGTTTGAGCAAGGTATTGCCAAACTGATGGCGGCGCAACACTTGCCGCAACCACTGGCTGACTTTGTTACTCTAATTAAAAGCCACAATTTGAACGCAAATGCGCTTCAGTTTTACCCCGGTTCACCCATCATTGCGCAAGGCTTTTTGCGTGCTGATGACAAAATGCGGCTGTTTGAATTGCACCCAAATGACTGCAAACTGTTGATTGAAAATTTTAGAGGACAAGTCAAGCAAGTCAAAATTGAAATGCAAGATGGTTTTAACGGCATTAAAGCTTGCCTGCCGCCACCGCCACGTCGTGCAGTGATTTTGATAGATCCGCCATATGAAAATAAACAAGATTACCAGCATGTGGTTGATGCGATTAAAGACAGCCTGAAACGCTTTGCAACTGGCACTTATATCATCTGGTACCCCATTTTACAGCGCCCAGAGCCAGATGAAATGATAGAACAGTTGCATCGCCTCAATCTTCCCAATTGGCTGCATGCGGCCATGACGATACAAGCACCAGCCGCTGAAGGTTTTGGCATGCATGGCAGTGGCTTATTCATCATTAATCCACCTTGGTCGCTGCCTAAAGTGCTGACTGAGACCATGCCAATACTCACCAATTTACTTGCTTTAGATGCAAGTGCAGACTTTTTTGTGGATAGCAAAATAGCCTGATTTATAAGATAGCCAATCACTTAAATAACATCCGCCACACATCAGTTTTTTCATTAAAGTCCAACATTGAAACAGTGTCATTTATTGACATTTTTGTTGAGATTTTGGCAACCATCAGTACAAAAAAAGTTAAAAAATCAACACCAACTTTCTAACACAATGAAATACAAGGGAATTTATAAAAAACCACATTAGGCACACATATTGCTTTTAATAAATCAAATTGATGGTGCGGACACGCACTTTAAAGCAACTTTTTACTGAAAGAGCAAAATGCCTTTTGACCCAAATGACGAAAATGCACTGCTGAACCCACAGCAAACCATAGTAATTATCGACGACGAATTTACAACCAGAACCATTCTGCGAGAAACCGTGCTGGGCATTTGCGATTCTATCGTGGTTGAATCCTTTTCCAACCCAGTCTCTGCCCTAGAATGGCTTTCAGTGAATGAACCAGACCTGATTTTGCTCGATTATAAAATGAAAGAAATGTCTGGCTACGAGTTACTCTGTGCGCTAAAAGGGATTGTACATTTAGAAGATGTTCCAGTAGTGGTTGTGACGGCTGAAACCAATAAAGACATTCGTTACCAGATGTTGGGCCACGGTGCCACAGACTTTATCAATAAACCGATTGACCATCACGAATGCTTGATTCGTTGCCGTAACTTACTCATGCTTCGAAGCCATCAAAAAGCCACGCGCAATCGCGCCAAAACATTGGAAGACTCTGTTAAAGAAGCCACGAAAAATATCCTAGCACGTGAGCATGAAACGCTGTTACGTTTGGCTAAGGCGGGAGAGTTCAGAGATTCTGAAACCGGCAACCACGTGATTCGTATGGCAAAATATTCACGCTTTATTGCCGAAGCCTTAGGGTTGGATAAAGAACGCTGTGCGCTGATTGAAGTGTCCGCGCCGATGCACGACATCGGCAAAATCGGTATTTCTGATGACATTTTACTCAAACCCGGCAAACTCACCGATGTTGAATTCACCTCCATGAAACAGCACACTAGTATTGGCCATGAAATTTTAAAAGACAGCCCTTCTAAATTCTTGGCATTAGGTGCAGAAATTGCGCTGGGCCATCACGAAAAATTTGACGGCACGGGTTACCCAAGCGGCTTAAAAGGCAAAGAAATTCCCCTAGAAGCACGCATTGTAGCCGTGGCCGATGTATTTGACGCCCTCACCTCTGAGCGTCCCTACAAAAAAGCCTGGACCAACCAAGCCGCTATCGACTATATCACTGAACAAAGTGGCAAACATTTTGACCCCGAATGTGTGACTGCTTTTATAGCGCAGATGGGCAAAGTGATTTTTGTGCAAAAACAATTTAACGATCCCGTTGAGCAAATACCGCTGGGGCTAAAAAAAGTAGGAGGTTAGCCCTGTAAAAACACAGCAAAAAGTCATTAAAAACCACCCCGTTTTCACCCGATAAAAAAATAATGCTCTGGAAGCCTTTATTTACAAGGCTTCCAGAGCATCGAAAAAGGTTGGGGTTAAATTTAGTGCTGTTTTGAAGTTGCGGAACCATTCAAACTGCCGTATTTTTTCAATAGTCAATTTTTGTCATACCTGACGAAAAACTAACAAGTTACATTTATTCAATGCCAATAAAAATACATATCCACTTGTTTAATATGAATAATTTAACATCAATATCAATGGCATAACTTTTGCTTCATTTCCATCAAATATTAACTTATTGAAATGTTAAAAAATGAACACTACTACACGACCAGCAAACAAAGCGTTAAATTGGCTACTTGGTATTCAACCCAAGTTAACCGGTTTAAAAAACTTCGTAGGATTCAACCAGTTTGGTGATGAGTACCAACAATCAGTATTTAGAATATTGATTATTAGCTTAATCATCTCGTCCATTTTTTTTCAATATGACGAAGTTGCAACATCAACGATGCTAATCATGGCGTGGTTTACCATTTTTAGCATTTCAATCATCTTCAATATTAGAAAAAACCCAGCCCAAAGTAGAAAAAGACAGCTTTTTGCAATGTTCAACGATGTTGCTGGCACCTCTATTTCACTCTACGTTACCAATGATATTGGTGGTGTTTTTGTTGGTGTGTATTTGTGGCTCATCATCGGTTATGGCTTCAGATATGGCAAAACCATGCTGATTGCTACGTTTCTGAGTAGTCTAGCTGGGTTTGTCATCTCCAGTTTAATGAGCCCATACTGGCAAACACATTTGGTTGGTTTTTATGGCTTGTTAATCACCATGATTGCTATTCCATTACACGCGTTGGCATTACTGAACAAGCTAAAAGATGCCACAAAAAAAGCTGAAGCGGCAAACAAAGCTAAGAGTGAGTTCTTATCACACATCAGTCATGAAATTCGCACCCCGCTCAATGGCATTGTCGGTGCTTGTGATTTGTTAGGGTCAGCTAACCTTAATAAAGATCACGCGATGTTATTTAACGTGATGAAGTCCTCTTCAAACATGCTGCTGGAATTAGTCAACAATGTACTTGATTTATCAAAAATCGAGAGCGGCAAAGTGATTAACAACACTGAAGATTTTTATTTACGAAATCTTGTTACCAGTACGGTCAATTTATTTGAAACACAGGCCTCGCAAAAGGGCGTTTCAATTGCTTATGAAATCAGTAAAGAGACACCGTTGCGCGTTCATGGCAACATGCTCCACACCAAACAAGTGCTGATTAACTTGGTAGGTAACGCTGTGAAATTTACCGAGCAGGGTTCAGTGAAAATATTGGTCACAACAACGGACCAAGGCCATTCACAAGCCAACATTAAATTTGAAGTAATTGACTCAGGCACAGGCATTGCTGATGACTCATTACCGCATATTTTTGAAAGCTTTGTGCAAGCCAAAGAATCAAAACATAAATTAGGTGGCTCTGGCTTAGGGACGACCATTTCAAAAAATCTGGTTGAACTCATGCACGGCCAAATTGGCGTTGAAAGCACATTGGGACAAGGTTCTAACTTCTGGTTTGAGATTCCGTTTGAAAAACTCAGCAGCGGTAATTCACAAGCAGAAGGTGTTTCATCTGAGATTATTCCATTCAAAAAAACCGTCGGCAAAAAGAAAAAAAATGCTTACCGCATTTTGGTGGCAGAAGATAACGACACCAATATTTTAATCATTTCACAAATGCTAACTATGCAAAACCATACGTTTGATATTGTGAAAAATGGTGAATTAGCACTTGATAAATTACGTGACGAAACTTACGACCTGATGATTCTAGACTGCAACATGCCCGTGATGGGCGGCTTTGAAGCACTTAAAATCTATCAAGCCATCAATATTGGTTTACCACAAATTCCTGCCATTATTTTAAGTGCTGATGCCACCAATGATACCCGAGCATTATTTGAAGGCTTGGGCGTTGCAGCTTTTCTCACTAAACCCATGCAAAGTGAGCCGCTTGCAGAGGCCATTGAAAATGCGGTAGCCAGTGCCAAGCGTGTAAAAGCGGATGTTATTCACTATCATGAAGCAGCACTAAACAAAACAAAACCCAATGAAGTTGCTCAACCAGTGACTGAAAAAATCAACTCTCAAATTCAAATACAAATGTTAGATGTGGACAGGTTAGAAGCCTTAGCAAATTTGGGTAAAAGCCCTAACTTTTTGCAAAATTTAGTGCAAGGCTTTATTTCTGATACCGAAAAGAATTTTGTGCAACTGATTACGCATATTTTGAAGCGCGATTATGTCAATATCAACGATTGTGGCCATGCAATTGCTGGCAGTGCCGCCAATATTGGCGCAGATGATTTAGCCAAAATTACCAGAACCATTAATTTGATTAAGCCAACCGATAGTGAAAACCTAGATGCGCTTTTATCAGCCGCGGTTGATAGTTATGAAAAAACAAAATTGGAACTCACACACTATTTAGAGCAACACAATACGGGCGAAAATCTATCAAAGGCGCTTTAAAGCTCGCCGCCAAAATTGTGAATTAGCCCGCGGTACGTTGAATGGAAACAATATTATCTGACGTGCCTGTTGCTAAATGTTGCGTGTAGTTTGGCAAATAGAGCTTCTCTTGCATCTGAATAAACCGATCCATGATGCTAAATTCACGTTCAGAGAGTTGCAAGGCAACGTCTACCCAGAGTCGCGTAATATCCATTAACTCGTCATAAGTGATGGGGTGAACACGATTTTTGGCCTTTTGAATTGCTAAATACGCGTTTGACGAACGCTTATTCTTTTCTATCCACTTATAAACCGCCTGCTCACCCTCGCCGTCTTCCACTAATACATCTACAATTCCCAATTCATAAGCTTGCTCAGCCGTATATTGCTTACCACTAAGAATCATTTCGTCGGCAATTTTTACACCCGCTTTTCGCATCACCAAACTGTGCGCACCCATGCCCGGAAACATATTAAACAACACTTCAGGAAAGCTAAATAAGCTTTTACGCTCGGCAATAATTACATCACTAGTCAATGCGCCTTCTAAGCCAGCGCCCAAGGCCAAACCCTGTACCAAGCTAATGTTAATAATGGGGCAATCATTAAACCGTGTCAGGCGGCTATTTAAAATATCAATGGCCTTTGTTGCATAAGCCAACAATGCTTCTTTATTCTTGTTTTTTGCTAACCCTCTGATTAACGCTAAATGACCACCCAAGTTAAACACGTTAGGGGTTAATGAAGCCGCGACAGCGTATTTGATGTTGTAAACATGATCATTTAAGTACAACACGCCACGCGTATTTTCAACTTCTTGTTGATGTTGAATAATTTCGCTAATGATTTCACGATTAGCACAAGGCACCATATTGGGTTGATTGAAAAAAGTCCAGAGTACTTCATGACTTTGATCGTAACGGATAGACAGCTGTTTAAAATTGTTCCTTAAGCCGCAATCTTCAATTTTCATCAGCAAACCTTAATTTTTTATACATATTTTTGTGGAGTTTATGGCATTATAACGTTGCTTTTTAAAAACAATATAGCCTTTAAGGGTGATTCTTAGGACATTGCATGACACAACAAACAATTACAAGTGAAGACGTTAAGAATTTTTTGCAAAACTTGTTATTAGAAGAAAAAAAAATAGACTTAAAAGGGGTAGACCTTAATACAAATTTAAAAGAATTGAATATAGATTCCTTTGGATTTTTAGAAGTTATTTTTAGTATTGAACATCATTACAACATTTTTTTTCCGCAAGGCATTGATAACATTAACACCCTGCAAGATGTCATTGATGTGACCTATGACCTAATACAACAAAAAGCTAAAGCAGCATAACCATGACCGATTTGCGCCGCGTAGTCATTACTGGCTTTGGGTTGGTTTCGCCACTTGGCAATACGGTTGAAGCGTTAAAAGAAAACATCTTCGCAGGTAAATCAGGCGTTAAGCCGTTTATGGGCGACTTTGCAGAGTTACTTAATTGCAAAGTGACCGCACAGGCTGACTTTGACCCTGCAAATCATTTTAGCAAAAAAAGTGATTACGCCATTTTAGACCGTAATGGCCAAATGGCGCTGCATGCTAGCATTGAGGCGGTCAAGCATGCAAACCTGACGTTTAATGACGCACTGAAAAAACAGTCTGGCGTATACATTGGCACGGGCATGGGCGGGATCTTGTCTGTTGAAGATGGCTACCAAACACTCTATAAAAATGGTGAAAATCGCCTGAAGCCCTACACAGTGCTCATGTGCATGTACAACAGCGCGGCTTCAGCGATTGCTACACATTTTCAAGTTTCTGGGCCTAATTTAACGTTTACGACCGCGTGTTCATCTTCTGCTGTGGCCATTGGCCAAGCTTACAAAGATATTCGGCTTGGTGACATTGATGTAGCGCTGGCAGGCGGCACCGATGCAATTTTAGCTTACGCCAGCATTAAATCATGGGAGGCGATTCGCACCCTTGCAGATGCAGACGCTGTTGACATTAGTGCTTCATGCAAGCCATTTTCTGCAGACCGGTCAGGTTTGGTGATAGGCGAAGGTGCGGCGACTTTAGTGTTAGAAGAATACGAGCATGCTAAAGCGCGTGGTGCAACGATTTATGCAGAAATCGTGGGCTATGGCGCGGCCAACGACTACCAACATATTGCGGTTCCATCTGTTGAAGGGCAAGCGGCCACAATGGCGGCCGCCATGAAAAACTCCGGTCTGCAAACCAGAGATATTCAGTATATTAATGCGCACGGCACAGGTACTAAATTTAACGATGAAACCGAAACCAATGCCATTAAGCAAGTGTTTGGGGAACATGCACAACGATTAGCCATCAGCTCAACCAAATCCATGCACGGTCATTTAATGGGCGCTGCTGGCGCACTTGAAGCCATTATCACCACACTAGCTGTATACCATAACGAACTACCACCGACCATTAACCTCAAAAACCCTGATCCTAAATGTGACCTAGATTACGTGCCGAATGTGTCAAGAAAAGTTGAGCGGCTTGAATATGCGATGTCCAATTCATTCGCCTTTGGCGGCACGGGCGCTACATTAATTTTCAAGAAAACCAATTAGAACAAAAGGTTAACAAGCACATACTTAGTATTTCATCATAACAACTGGCGGTGCAGTCTTCACTTCTGTGATCGTAAATTCCTGAACCGCCACGGTTTTTTCATTTTCCGTTTCTACACTCACCTTCCACTCACCCGCTTGTAACTGCTGTTTGTAAGTGTAGCCTCTAAAACCGTCGTATCGCCCGCCTGACAACGTAAAGCCAATACGTGACATGGTTCTCCAGCCCTGTTTTGAATCATAATGCTGCCAGCGGTGGTACAAACGTGTTTTTAATCCGCTTGGTGCAAAGACTGAAGAAAAGCAGTACACCCGCTGTCCTGGGATGACTTGTAAATCATGACTGGTGTTTCGCCAAAACTCCCACCAACTTGCCGGTTGCTGACTTAATTGATAACTACCCTCCACCTTGTTGAGTGCATAACCGACAGCAATATCACGCTTTACAAGCGGCACTGGCGGTATCATGTCAGCCGCATAGGCCAGCATCAGCAGCGCTGCGATGACTCCAACGGGTGCAATGCTACCTAAATGATTGGGTGTTTTTTTATACAGCCAGTAAGCTGCGCCTGCCCCTAACAAAGTGCTAAGGTAAAACCAAATAGCGTGCATGCTTCCCACCATGAAAGGCAGGCAAAAATTAAAAAGTAACATGGCACAAAAGCCAAATAACGCCCAACTCAAGGTGAATTGTTTATATTCGTCTTCTAAGTATTCATTGGCCACCAGCATGACACCCAATAAAAAGGCAAGTAGCCAGGCTAGCCAATGACTCGCACTTTTAAAATACAAAATAAAGAGCGCACTTAACAGGTTGCCAAAAATAAACTGCAATAAAAAATAGGGCAGTTGAGGATAGTGAAAACGTGCATAACCGCGAGACAACAAACCCTTAAGCCACTTAAAATAACGGCTTTTAGATTGAGTAGTTGGCTGAGGAAAACCAATTAATATATAGCTCGGCCGACTAATAATAAAAAGAATTAGCCCTGCCACCAACCAGTAGCCAGAAAATATCAATAAATCGGAGGCGGCTACGTTGCGGCCAATAGTGAGCGCATCCCACAAAAAACCACCAAAGAAGAAGATTGCAGGAAAGAAGTCAGTTAATTTTCTAACGTGATGCTTCAGGTGGTAGAGCCAGGAAGTTAAATCTAATAGCGGCAACATTTAATACCTTTAGCTACTTCACTAGACGTAATGGCCAATAATGTAGCCAATGACAATGCCTGTAATCAGGGCGATAGTGAGCCCGCGATAGGTGAGTACATCTTTTGAGTAGCCGCGCTTGATAGCGATATAAGAAACCAAATAGCCAATTGCATTGAGCAACCAGATGACGCCAATCGAAAGCACCTTAACGATTAAAGGCCCAATAATTGGAATTAAGCCGATTACCCCGACTAACCAGGCAAAAGCACTGGTTAAAATGCCATAAACCACCGCGCCACTGGCTACTACCCGATTATCTAATCCAAAATATAGCCCAGTCCAAACAAGCACTGCTAATAGCAGTAGCAATGGCAGCATTTTGTGCCAACTACCGCGTTTTGGTTTTTCAAACAGGGTTTCTTCTGGGCTTATTTCAACAAATTCAACACGCGTTTCTTTAGGTGGCGTTTGCTCAGACATCATGCATTTCTCATAAAAGTGTGTTTAAAACACACCTTTGCAAGCGCTACTGTATGAATAGTTCTAAATAACTTCAGCAATCGGAATCACTTTCTTAACTTTGTCGAAAGCCCCTTTGTATTCGGTCATTTGGTCAAAATTTAAATATTTGTAAATTTCAGCCGTATTACTTAGTTTATTACCAACGGTCTCTAAATACTCGGCGTGGGTTGGCATACGGCCAAGTTTGGCGCACACGGCTGCAAGCTCTGCAGACCCCAGATAAACACGCGCATCGCGGCCCATGCGGTTATCAAAATTACGCGTGCTGGTTGAAAACACGGTTGCTTTATCTGCCACACGGGCTTGGTTACCCATACACAATGAGCAGCCAGGAATTTCGGTTCTTGCGCCAGCCACACCAAAAGTTGAGTACACACCTTCATCACGCAATTGCGCTTCATCCATGCGAGTTGGTGGTGCAATCCACAACCGGGTAGGTATATTGTTTGAGCCTTCCAAAACTTTTGCCGCTGCGCGATAATGGCCGATATTGGTCATACAACTGCCAATAAATACTTCATCAATTTTGTCCCCCACGACGGCTGACAATGGTTTGATGTCATCCGGATCGTTCGGACATGCCACGAGTGGCTCTTTAATGGTATTTAAATCAATTTCAATCACATGCGCGTATTGGGCATCAGTGTCTGGTGTTAATAACTCAGGTTTAGCCAACCAAGCCTGCATATTCTCGATACGACGCTGCAAAGTCCGCGCATCTTGGTAGCCGTTATCTATCATATTTTGTAGCAACACAATATTAGAGTTTAAAAACTCAATGACTGGTGCATTGTTTAGCAACACAGTACAACCATTGGCGGAACGCTCTGCAGAGGCATCGGCAAACTCAAACGCTTGCTCAACTTTTAAATCCGGCAGACCTTCAATTTCTAAAATACGCCCGTTAAATACATTCTTTTTGCCTGTTTTACCTACGGTGAGCGACCCTTCTTGAAGGGCCGCGTAAGGAATCGCATTCACCAAATCACGCAATGTAATTCCTGGCTGCATGGTACCTTTAAAGCGCACTAATACTGACTCTGGCATATCTAACGGCATGGCGCCTGTAGCCGCAGCGAAAGCTACCAAGCCTGAACCCGCGGGGAATGAAATACCAATTGGAAAACGCGTATGTGAGTCGCCCCCCGTACCCACGGTGTCGGGTAAAATCATACGGTTTAGCCATGAGTGAATCACGCCATCACCGGGTCGCAATGAAACGCCACCTCGGCTTGATATGAATTCAGGTAATTCGTGTTGCAGCTTAATATCAACCGGTTTTGGGTAAGCGGCGGTATGACAGAAGCTTTGCATCACCAAATCGCTACTAAATCCTAAACACGCTAACTCTTTGAGTTCATCACGCGTCATGCCGCCAGTGGTATCTTGTGAGCCTACTGTGGTAGCTTTGGGCTCGCAATAAGTATTTGGCCGCACGCCCACGCCTTCTGGCAAGCCGCAAGCGCGGCCAACCATTTTTTGCGCAAGGGTGTAGCCTTTGCTTGAGGTAACCTCAGGTGTTGCTTTAATAAAAATATCCGTATCATTTAAGCCCAATGCCTTACGTGCATTAGCTGTTAATCCGCGACCAATAATCAGCGGTATACGGCCACCCGCGCGCACTTCATCTGGCATCGTGACTGGGTTTAGGGTGAACGTCGCGATAATTTCACCTGCTTCGTTGAGTACTTTGCCTGCATAGGGTTGAATGGTAATTACATCCCCCGTTGCCATTTTTGAAACATCGCATTGAATTGGCAGTGCGCCAGAATCTTCGGCAGTATTAAAGAAAATAGGCGCAATTTTGCCGCCTAAAATCACACCACCTGTGCGCTTGTTTGGAATATGCGGAATATCATTACCCATAAACCATTGCACTGAGTTAATAGCAGATTTGCGTGATGAGCCTGTACCGACCACATCGCCGACATAGGCGAGTGGCAAACCTTTTTGCTTCAAAGCATCAATGCGCTTCAAGCCATCAGGCATTTTATTAATCAGCATGGCTTTTGCATGCAATGGAATATCAGGCCGACTCCACGCATCTTGTGCCGGGCTTAAATCATCGGTGTTGGTTTCGCCGTCTACTTTAAACACAACCATTTTTATTTCTTGTGCGAGCGCTGGCGCATTAGTGAACCACTCAGCATTGGCCCAAGATTCAATCAGCTTTTTAGCGTGCGCGTTACCGGCCTTCATTTTTACATCAACATCATGAAACGCATCAAACATGAGAATAGTGCTACTTAACGCTTTTACGGCATGCTCCGCCAAGGTAGGATTAGAATCAGATAAGTCTAGCAGTGCAACCAACGCTTGTACGTTGTAGCCACCCAACATTGTGCCGAGTAACGCGACCGCCTTTTCTGCTGAAATGAGTGGTGAACTCGCATTACCATTGGCAATATCTGCCAAAAATGCGGCTTTAACATAAGCCGCTTGATCAACACCGGCTGGTGTACGATTAGCAATCAAATCAAGCAGGATTTCACCCTCACCGGATGGCGGGTTTTTTAATAAAGCAACGACAAGCGCTACTTGCTCTGCGTTTAACGGTAGTGGCGGAAGTTGTAGTGTGGCACGCTCTTGCACGTGCGCTGTATAGGCTTTTAGCATGGCTGATTCTATTTAGGTTAGTTTAAAAAATTAGCATTATTATAAACCAGCCTAACAGCCATGAGGTTCGAGTTCAAACTCACTTCATGAAAATCAGGCTAATTATTTACATAAAAATCTTTGGCAAATGGCGTATTGCAACTGGTGCCGCGCATGGAGGCCTCAAATTTATCCAGCACTGCGCTTTGGTAACCTTTGCCATTAATCAGTTCTAAGTAGGCGCGCACTTCTGAGGCGTCTGCAAAGCCGTTTTTATCTTTATCCATCAGGGCAATATTATCTTCAACCGTCGGGCCAGTATATTTGCCATTGGCATCTGTTAAATAATCCAAAACGCTGGCAGCGTGCGAAAGTGTTGCCATGGCCAATAAAGTGGCCGCAAATATAGTCTTTATAAAACGACGTTGTGTGTGCATGATTCACTCCTTGTGCGATTATGACTCATGTTACACACAAACATTCATACACTATGTGACTTTACGCACAATTAGTGTTTAAGCTGTATCTTCGCCCAAAGCGCTGGGCCAGTTTGGTGCACTGACTCTCCGCGCGATGTCACCGCAACCGTCACTGGCATATCCACAATATCAAATTCATAAATCGCTTCCATGCCTAAGTCTTCAAAGGCTAACACACGCGATTTTTTAATGGCCTTACTGACCAAATATGCTGCCCCACCCACCGCAGTTAAATATACAGCCTGATGCTTTTTAATCGCTTCTATTGCTTCATCGCCCCGCTCGGCTTTGCCCACCATGCCAATCAAACCCGTTTGCGAGAGCATCAACTCAGTATAACTATCCATCCGCGTAGCTGTGGTGGGGCCGGCCGGGCCCACCGCTTCATCGCGTACGGCATCCACTGGGCCTACATAATAAATAAAGCGATTTTGTAAACTTACTGGCAACGGCTCACCTTTTGCCATCATATCGGCCATCCGTTTATGTGCGGCATCACGGCCTGTGAGCAATTTTCCACTGAGTAATAATGTTTCACCCGCTTGCCAAGTGGCAGTTTCAGTCTTTGTAATGGTGTCTAAATTCACCCGTTTAGAAGCCGCACTTGGCTGCCAATGCACCGCTGGGTACATGCTTAAATCGGGTGGCGTGAGTTCAGCAACACCACTGCCATCCAAAACAAAATGTACATGCCGCGTGGCCGCGCAATTTGGAATAATGGCCACCGGCAAACTGGCCGCATGGGTTGGGTAATCTAAAATTTTCACATCCAACACCGTAGTCAGACCACCTAAGCCCTGCGCACCAATACCTAAATTATTCACTTTTTCAAAAATTTCTAAGCGCAATTCTTCTAGCCGATTGGTGGCGCCTTTGGCCTTCAGTTCATGCATGTCAATTGGCATCATGAGTGATTCTTTTGCCAACAGCACAGCTTTTTCGGCACTGCCGCCAATGCCAATCCCCAACATGCCGGGTGGACACCAACCTGCACCCATTTGGGGCACGACTTCTAAAATCCAATCCACAATGCTCTCATTGGGGTTGAGCATAGCAAGTTTTGCTTTATTCTCTGAGCCACCGCCTTTTGCTGCAATCTGCACCTCTACTTGATCACCCGCCACCAATGAAACATGCACTACCGCCGGCGTGTTATCTTTAGTGTTGGCGCGCTTTCCAGCGGGGTCGCTCACAATAGAAGCGCGTAATTTATTCTCTGGCAGCAAGTAAGCTTGCCGCACTCCTTCGTTCACCATTTGCTCAATGTCTAATATTGCATCCCACTGCACACACATCCCTACTTTAACAAAAGCAACAACAATGCCAGTATCTTGGCAAAGCGGGCGTTTGCCTTCGGCACACATGCGCGAGTTCGTTAAAATTTGCGCAATTGCATCTTTTGCGGCGGGGGATTGCTCTGCTTCGTATGCGCGACCCAGCGCCTGAATGTAATCTGCTGGGTGATAATACGAAATATATTGCAGGGCATCTTTAATGCTTTGAATGAAGTCACTTTGTTTGATTGTGGTCATTTTTTGAATTTACTACACTCCAATTTTCGAAGCGTTTTACCTTTTTAAATGTGCGGTTATTATTGCAGTTTTCGTGTTTAAATCACGCGCAAAATTCCTCGAGAAAAATTTAATGCTCTGCGAGCCTTTATTTATAAGGCTCGCAGCCCTGCCAAAAAGGTTGCATCTAAATTTAAGCTAAAAAATGCAAATTTTCAGCCAATATTAACTAACGCGAACTCTTAGCTACTGCAATTTTTGGGCTTATATCTTTGCGCAAAATTTTACCATTTTTAGTACGTGGAAAATCTTGGGCCAAGTACACCGTTTTAGGCATTTTGTATGCGGCCAAATGCTGTTTGCCATAGCCTAACAATTCGTCTGGGCTGGTGCTTGCCTCTGGTTTTAAAATCACGTAAATCACTACCAGTAATTTATCTTTCTCAATTTCTTCGCCCACTGCGGCACAGTCGGCTACATCTGGGTGGCCTTTATAGACGCGCTCAATTTCATAAGGTGACACGCGATAGCCAAAACTTTTAATAATGTCATCTTTACGGCCTAAAAACCAAATGTAGCCATCTGCATCGTATTTTGCATAATCTCCAGTGAAAAAGTAGCCATCATGCTTATACTTTGCAGTTTCATCATCTAAATTCCAATAGCATAAAAAGAGCCCTGGGTCGTTATCTGGCACACAAATCATACCTTCCTCACCCGTTTCAACTGCTTCTAAAGTTTCAGGATTGAGCAATTGAATATCGTGGCCAGGCTGTGGAAAGCCTGCTGAACCCGCACGAATGGGACGAAATTTGCTTTGTGATAAATAATACGAAAACTCACTCATGCCCACCGCTTCATAAATTTCTAAGCCAAAACGCTCGCGCCACTGGCTCAATACCTCATCGGACAAATGCTCACCCGCACTCATGTAATGGCGCAAACTGGGCAACTGCGCGCCAGTAGTGGTGGTTTTTTGCAGAATTTGTCGATAAATCGTTGGTACGCCAATAAAAATGGTGGCGGCATGTTTTTGAATTAAATCTAGCCATTTTTGCGCATCATTTTTGCCTTCATGCACAATCACCGTTTTGCCTAGGTAAAGCGGGTCCATTAGGCCAGTGCCTAGCACGTAAGTCCAATTAAACTTGCCTGAATGCATAATGCGGTCTTGCTTTTGGCTTCCATTTGCATCTGCGGCATCACTGTAATTAAACCAATACTGCGCGGCAGGCTGGCGCCCTAGCAAAGCGCGATGCGCATGCAGCACCCCTTTTGGGTAACCTGTTGTGCCTGAGGTGTAAACCAAATAGGCAGGGTCATTCGCTTGTGTTTTGTAGGGCGCTTCGCACTCATGCGTTTCATGCAATGAAGCCGCTAAATTCAACACATTAAAAGTGCTGTGCGGTTTGGTTTCTACCGCTTGTGACAACAACACATGTTTTAAAGTCGGTGATTGACCCAAGGCATTTTCAATTTCACCCGCCATCACTTCCCACGCGGCGGCGTCTGTCACCAAAACAGTTGCGCCAGAATCTTTGGCTAAATATGCCACTTCTTCTGCGGTGAGCAAGGTTGAAGTGGGTACGGAAATCGCGCCCATTTTCATCGCGCCTAAAAAGGCTATTGGATAATCTAAGCTATTGGGTAAGCGAATCAACACGCGGTCACCCACTTGTACATTGAGATTGCGTAGCACTTGCGCAAATTGGTCGGTTTTACGCGACAATTCATTAAAGGTAATTTGCGAAGTGCCTAATACGTCGTCTTCAACAATCATGGCAATATTGCTGGCCTGCGGCGTGCCTAAATGGCGGTCTGTGCAGGCCACGCCTATGTTAAACGCTTTGGGAATATGCCATTCCCATGCTGGAAATTTTGTAAACATTATAAAAGTACTCCGTATGGCCAGTTTTGACGTACCACTTGCGCGGGTAATAATTGCAACACATGTACTGCAAAATCCATGTCACTTGTTTTTAGCGCTCGTAAAGCGTGTGCTCGTAATAAGGTTTGCAGCGCTTTACCAAACATGGGCGGATCTAACATCTCACCCTCAAATTTAATCGCGCCTCCATGCAAGGCATCCGCCTCTATCGCAGCTTTTAAAATGGCTACTTTCTGCGCCACATCGGTGGGTGATGGCGTGTAAGCGGTTTTACATAAATGAATATGGGCTGGGTGTATCACTTGCTTGCCCGTCAGCCCCATCGCCGCTTCTTGGCAAGCATGCTTGTACACCACGCGAGATTCGTTATCGCCATGTAAATCCAGCCAGCGGCGCACATCATGCGGCTCTAAAAATTTTTCTGGCATGGCGCTGGCACCAATAAGTGTTTCTACACCGCCAATCACGCCTTTGCCGGCAATACGCGCTTCAAACATGAGTTGATTCATGTAAAACTGCAATTCTTCAATCCAGTTTTCTGGCGTAATGTGGATGCCCATCGCTTTTGAAAAGTCATGAATACCAAACACCACATGTTTTACTGTGTTGTATTGCATGAGTTCAGGCGCAATTTTGAGCGATTTTGGATGCTCAATAATCGGTTGAATGGTGATGTTGGGGTTTACGCTGAGTAAAAAGCTCGATAAATCGCGCACTTCAGCCGCACCGTACGCCTCACCCGCTTTAGCTAGCATGACCACGTCGATATATTCACCCATTTCGCATACCAACTTCATGTCCAGCTCGTATTCATCGGTGCGGAAAGAGTTACAGCGAATTGCCACCGTGACGCGCGGATTCATTTTTTTGAGCATCGGCAACTCTTGCCGCAACAAATCGCGACTCATTACTTTTTGTCGACAGCCATCTTCTAAGTCAAAAATAAGCGTATGCGCACTGGTAAAATGCGCGTGCTTTTTCATCCGCGCTGAAGCTTGCGCCATGTCCTCATAAATACCCAAGCTCGGGGCATATTTCACGGGGGGATAATACAGCTGAATGCCAGGCCAGTAATCTCCCAACGCACTTGCATCAAGTGATAACGCCTGCTCGCCCATGTGCATCGTCATCTCAAGCACCCTCCTGATCGTTAAATCGTACCGCTTTTATTTTGTGAATGACTGCCGTTAAATGCGCATCATTTTCTGGCTGTTTTGAGCCGTTAAGTAAATCCCAAAAATCGTTATCAGGCAGCTCTAGCATGGCATCAAACACACGCAACTCACCTAAATTTAGCTGATTGAACTCTGCCTTCACAAAGCGCTGCAAGACAATATCAAGCTCTAGCATGCCGCGCCTGCAGCGCCATGCAAGCCTTTTTTGTTCTGTATCGAGTATATTTTCTGCGTTCATCATGATTTAACCTACCTTAATGCCAAAGATTTTTTTAGCTGGTTTTTTATCTTTTGCCCGTGCAATTTTTAAATCTTTAATATTGGCAATGGCCGCATTTGGGTTGAGTTTTTTCGGACACACTTCAACACAATTCATAATGTTATGGCAGCGGTATAAACGGTATGGGTCTTCTAGGTTTTCAAGCCGCTCTTCTATTGCCTGATCGCGTGAATCCATAATAAAACGATTGGCTTGCATTAAGCCTGATGGGCCAACAAACTTATCTGGGTTCCACCAAAAACTGGGGCATGAAGTGGTGCATGCACCGCATAAAATACACTCGTACATGCCATCGAGTTTGGCGCGGTCTTCAGGGCTTTGCAGGCGCTCAGTTTCGGGTAATGGGTCATGATTGATTAAATAGGGTTTGACCGAGTTGTAATGCTCAAAAAACTGCGTCATATCAACAATTAAATCGCGTATCACCGGCAAGCCTGGCATGGGGCGCAGCACAATTGGCTCTTCCAAATCTGCTAACTTGGTGATGCAAGCCAAGCCATTTTTACCGTTGATATTCATGGCATCACTACCGCAAACACCTTCACGGCATGATTTACGCAAGCTTAAAGTGTCATCCAGTTCTTTAATGCGCAGCAATGCATCCAGCAACATGTGGTCTTCTTCTTGCAATGCCACATCAAACTCTTGCATGTATGGCTCTGCATCCACATCGGGGTTATATCTGTAAATACTAAATTTCATATTAATAAACCCTTTTCTTAGGCTCAAAACTCTCTACCGTGAGCGGTGTTAATCGCACAGGCTTATACGTGATTGCATTGTTTTGTTTAAAAAACAATGAATGCTTTAACCAGTGTGTATCATCGCGCTCAGCAAAATCTTCACGCGCATGGGCGCCACGGCTTTCTTGGCGGGCATGCGCGGTACGCATGGTGGCCACAGCCACTTCAATTAAATTATCCAATTCCAACGCCTCAATACGGGCGGTGTTAAACACTTGGCTTTTATCTTTAATGGTGATGTGCTGCGCGCGTTTTGCCACAGCATCCATCGCACCAACGCCTTCAGATAACAACTCTGGAAAGCGGAACACTCCACAGTGCGTTTGCATGGTTTTGCGCATGGCAGCCCCTACTTCACTCACATTTTCGCCCTGTGCATTTTCGCCCTGTGTATTTTCTAGCCGCGCAATGCGTGCCAAGGTGGCATCTGCCACATTGGCAGGCAAGGGTTTATGGGCTTTGTTTTGTGCGATTTCTTGCACCATTTTGTCGCCAGCGGCTTTGCCAAATACAACTAAGTCAAGCAATGAATTTGAACCCAAACGGTTTGCGCCGTGCACTGAAACACAAGCACATTCGCCTACCGCATATAATCCACTCACAGTTTTTTCACCTGTTTTTTCATCAAACAGCACCACTTGTCCATCTAAATTGGTAGGAATGCCGCCCATCATGTAATGCGCCGTTGGCACCACAGGAATGGGGTCTTTGATTGGGTCCACATTCGCGAATGTTTTAGCAATTTCGCGGATGCCAGGCAAACGTTTACTGATGAGCTCTTCACCTAAATGGTCTAGTTTTAAATAAACCGCATCTTTATTTTTGCCTACGCCTCGGCCGCACTTTATTTCGGTGGCTGAAGCACGTGAAATCACATCGCGGCTGGCTAAATCTTTGGCGTGCGGCGCATAACGCTCCATAAAGCGCTCGCCCTCACTATTGACTAAATAACCACCCTCACCGCGAACACCCTCGGTAATTAGCACACCTGCATGTAATACGCCTGTGGGGTGAAACTGCCAAAATTCCATATCTTGCAGAGGCAAGCCGGCGCGTGCCGCCATACCTAAGCCATCGCCCGTGTTAATAAAAGCATTGGTGCTGGCCTGAAAAATTCGCCCTGCACCGCCCGTGGCCAGCAGTGTGGTTTTGGCGTGTAAAATATGAATCTCGCCTGTTTCAATTTCCAGCGCAATCACACCCAGCACATCGCCATCGGCATCGCGAATTAAATCCAGCGCAAACCATTCTACAAAAAACTTGGTGTTGGCTTGAATATTGCGTTGATACAGCGTGTGTAACATGGCGTGGCCCGTACGGTCTGCCACTGCACAGGTGCGCGAAATGGGCGTTTCGCCAAAATTTTGCGTCATGCCACCAAACGGGCGCTGAAAAATTTTGCCGCTGGCTAGCCTATCAAACGGCATACCAAAATGCTCGAGCTCGATAATGGCTTTTGCAGCGTTTTTGCACATAAACTCAATGGCATCTTGGTCGCCCAAAAAGTCACTGCCTTTAATGGTGTCGTACATGTGCCACAGCCATTTATCGTCGCTCACATTGCCTAAGGCCGCTGCAATGCCACCCTGCGCTGCTACGGTGTGCGAGCGGGTAGGAAACACTTTCGACAGCACCGCCACCTTCACGCCTGCTTCCGCTAGTTGTAACGAGGCGCGTAAGCCCGCCCCGCCGCCGCCGATAATCACGGCATCAAATTGATGTATCTGTAAGCTCATAGACACCTATAAATTCCACAAAATAAAACACAACCAAACAAAATAAATGACCAGTAAAACATCTACAATGATTTGCAAATAGCCACGCAAACCCTGATTAAATACGTAGTCTCGCAGCACATCGCGCACCCCTAGCCATGCGTGCATACAAAGTGAAGCAAAAAACAAAATCGTGGCTAACCTAAACCAAACGGGTGATACTAAGGCATGCCAAGCCTCAAACCGCGCTGGCTGAACAATGACTAAAAGCAATATCACCAACACCAAGTAAGCCGCCATCACCAACGCCGTTAAGCGTTGCGTCAGCCAAAAGCGCATGCCTGGATATTTATCGGTTAACAGTTCAATTAGCATCAATTCACCAAATACTTATGCCAAAAATCACCACAGAAACGCCCACCAACCACAACACCACACGGCTGGAAAAACGCGCTTTTTGGAGTGAAGTCATCCAATGTACGTCTTGCAATAAATGTCGGATACCAGCAAAAAAGTGATGAAAAAACGCCCACGACAAGCCAATGAGTAGCAATTTAACCCACCAAGCGCCGAATATATTCGCCACTTCCACGTAACTTTCTGGCGACTTCACTGAGGCCTGAAAGGCCAACAGCAGCAAGGGCAACACCAAAAACAAGGCCACACCAGAAGCGCGATGCAATATCGACACCACCGCATTAATCGGTAGCCGAATCGTGAACAGATTCAGATTTTTTGGCCTATTTTTTTGTTGGTTTTTTTTCATCACACTTAACTTAGCGAATATTATTTTGCCGCCTTGGCCACCGCACCCGCCACCCGTGCTAACAGGCGCGGGTCAAACGGTTTAGGGATAATGTATTCCTTACCAAATTTTAATTCTGTTAAATTGTAAGCTTGCAGCACTTCAGCTGGCACTGGCTCACGTGCCAATTCACTTAAGGCGTGGGCGGCGGCAATCTTCATTTCTTCGGTAATTTGGCGGGCTTTGGCATCGAGCGCCCCGCGAAACAAATACGGAAAGCACAAGGCATTATTCACTTGGTTTGGAAAATCACTGCGGCCTGTCGCCATTAATACATCATCGCGAACCGCGTGCGCCACACTGGGCAACACTTCAGGGTCAGGGTTCGCTAGCGCAAAAATAATCGGATTTTTGGCCATACTTTTTATAAGGCTTGCATCTAGCGCATTTTTGGCAGATACACCAATAAATACATCGGCATCTGGCATCACATCTGCCAACACTTTCGCATCACTCGGTACAACAGCTAATTCACGATTGTTATCATGCAAATCAGACCGATTTGTATCTAAAATACCGCTTCTATCGGTCATGGTGATATTTGTTGCGCCCATCAGTTTAAGTAATTTTGCACATGAACAACCCGCCGCGCCCGCACCTAAAAATACAATTTTTGCCTTAGAGAGCTTTTTGCCCTGAATACTTAGCGCATTGAGCAAGGCAGCGGCCACAATTACCGCAGTGCCATGCTGGTCATCATGAAAAACGGGAATATCCAAACGTTTTTTTAGTTCGTTTTCGATGTAAAAGCAGTGCGGCGCGGCAATGTCTTCTAAATTGATGCCGCCAAACGTAGGCGCGATATTCACCACGGTTTCAATAAAATCATCAGGCGTTTTTGCGTTCACTTCAATATCAAACACATCAATGCCTGCAAACCGTTTAAACAGCACGGCTTTGCCTTCCATCACAGGTTTACTGGCTAACGCGCCCATATTGCCTAAGCCCAGCACCGCTGTACCGTCTGTAATCACCGCCACTAAATTGCCTTTGTTGGTGTATTTATAGGCATTGGCTGGGTCTTCATGAATCTCACGCACAGGCGCTGCCACGCCAGGTGTATAGGCCAAAGATAAATCATCTTGTGTGGCGCAGGGCTTAGAGGACTCTACACTGAGTTTTCCTGGTATTGGAAACTGATGATAATCCAAAGCGCGTTTTTTTAAGTCGTCCATTTATTGCCTTTCAGTGCAGTTATTTTTCTTTTATTGATGACCACATTGCGACCATCAACCAACCAAATTAAAGCGCAAAATTCAATGCATAAAACTCGGATTTTTGCCCAATTTTACTAACAACCTTTTTCGATGCTCTGGAAGCCTTAAAAATAAAGGCTCTCAGAGCATTATTTTTTTCTCGTAGATTTTATTGTGTTTAAACGCATTTAATTTGTTGTTCTAATTGCGGCTAAATTTACTCTAACTCACTCATGTAATGATGGTCGTCCGTTAAGCAAAGTCCAAGCCGCCATTCCATCGGTTTATCGCCATAAGTAAATGAAACACGCTCAATACTTAATAAAGGATAGCCTTCTTTCAACCCTAATGCTTTTGCCACATCTTGACTGGCGGCCACCGCCTTTAGGCGCTCTTCCGCACGTATCATGCGCACGCCAAACTGTGACTCATACATGCTATACATTGACCCGTTACTTTCTTCCACCTTGGCACTATTTAAGCCTTTAAAAGGTGCTGCTGGCACAATAATGTGGTCATATATTAAGGGCCTGCCTGAAAAAGTCAGCAGCCGCTTCACTTCAATCGTGGCAGCACCTGCTTTAATATCAAGCACTTGTGCAATGTGCGCATCGGCTTTTGATTTTTCACAAGAGATAAACTCATTATTCAATAATTCTTTTTGGCCGCTGACTGCCGTCAGCCTCAAAAACCGCAACTTCATACCTTCGGCTTCATGCGTGGCAACAAAAGTACCCTTGCCCTGACGCCGAATCAAAATATTTTCTGCCGCCAAACTATCAATGGCTTTTCTTACCGTGCCTTGGCTGACCTTATACCGCGCTGCCAGTTCAACCTCGCTTGGAATCATCTCGCTTGGGCGCCATTCACCTGCAATCAGGCTTTGCGTAATCAGCACCTTGATTTGATCATATAGCGGGCGATAACTGGGTGAATTTGATTGCTTGTCCATTTTTCTAACCATTTCAAAGTATATTTCGACTCAATCGGCATGTGATATTTCAGCGTTTCGATATTTATAGCATGACCCATTTAATATGTCTAGCATTTTATATCTTATATAAGACATATGATATATGTTGACATTTTCATTCCACTCTCTATATAATCGTTTTAACTTTAATCAACCCAACTAAAAATAATGGAATATTGCCTACGCCCTCGACGATCCATGCTGTATGTGCCGGGTTGCAACCAGCATTATTTGGATCGCGCTCGCACGCTGGCTGCCGATTCGGTTATCTTGGATTTAGGTGACCCAATACTTATTGATGCAAAATTGGAGTCCAGAGACAACGTCGTTGCCGCTGTGAAACAAGGCGGCTACGGCTCGCGAGAGGTAGTTGTGCGCGTGAATAATCTGGATTCAATTTGGGGGCACGATGACATCAAGGCCGTGGCCAATATTGGTGCCGATGCCATTTTGTTTCCTAATATCGAGTCTGCCGAGCACGTGCATACTGCGCTTGAGTTGCTTGATGCGGCCGGTGGCGGCCACATGCCGATTATGGTGATGATTGAAAGCCCGCTGGCTGTGCTGAATGCTAAAGAAATTGCCAGCGCGTCAGACCGTATCACCTGTATTGTGATGGCAACTTCGGATTTAATTTCTCAGCTGCATGCGCGCGTTACGCACGAGCGCTCGGCGATATTGACTTCACTTTCATTAGTTGTATTAGCAGCGCGCGCTTATGGTCGCTGCGTCATTGACGGTATCACCAGTGATTTTAAAAACATGCATTCTTTTGAATATGCTTGCCGATTAGGGCGAGACATGGGGCTGGATGGAAAGTCCCTCGTTCATCCAGCACAAATCGCTTACTGTAATGATGCCTACACGCCAAAAGCTAGCGAAGTTGCCAACGCAAGACTGATTATCAAAGCGTTACAAGAAGCCAACGAAGGCGGCTTAGGCACCGTTGTTGTTAACGACAAATTAGTTGAACAGCACCATGTAAAAGCTGCGCAACGGTTACTAAAACTGAGCGACATGATTACAGAACTTGAAGAAGACTTTATATAAATGACACTTTCTACCAAAATCAATGCAGGCCGTTTTTTTGAAGACTTTGTGCTGGGCGAAGTGATTTTACATGCCACGCCACGCACCATTACCGCAGGGGATGCGGCGCTTTATATCGCGCTAACTGGGTCACGCAACCCATTGCATTGCAGCGAGCCATTTGCGCAATCGTTAGGCTACAAAACCACACCGATTGATAATTTATTGGCTTTTCATATCGCTTTTGGCAAAACCGTGCCCGATATTTCCGTGAACGCGGTTGCCAATTTAGGTTATGCCGAAGCTAAATTTATTCAACCAGTGTTTGTAGGTGATACGCTGACTACAAGTAGCGAAGTCATCGGCCTGAAACAAAACTCCAACGGCAAAAATGGCGTGGTTTGGGTGCGCTCCACCACGGTTAATCAGCACAAAGTGGCTGTTATGAGCTGGGTGCGCTGGGTTATGATTCATAAAAGTGAGCATCATCAAACCAATCTTTCTGCACCTGCGCCAGAGACGGTGATTCCAAAATTGGCGCCATTTGTCAGCGTTGAACACTTGCAGTTATCGCCTTATATGTCGGCCAAATATTACCAAACCAACGCCACAGGCGGCGACTATTTGTGGGAAGACTATCAAATTGGTGAGCGCATCAATCATGCCGCCGGCATGACCATCAATGAGAGCGACCACAGCTTGGCGACAAGGCTTTATCAAAACAATGCCAAATTACACTTTGACGCGCACTTGATGAAAAACTCAGCCATTGGCCAGCGTTTGGTTTATGGCGGCGTGGTAATTTCTGCTTGTCGCGCGTTGAGCTTTGATGGTTTAGAAAACGCCCTCAGCATTTTAGCCATCAACGGTGGTACGCATGCAAATCCATGCTTTGCGGGCGACACCATTTACACATTTACTGAAGTCTTGGACGCATGGCCACTGCCAAAACGTACCGATATTGGCGCATTGCGCTTGCGTATGGTGGGCATTAAAAATATGGCCGCCCATGAAATAGGCGAAATTAAAACTGAAAATGGCTATCACCCGAATGTGGTGCTAGACCTTGATTACACCGTGCATATGCCACGCAAACATTAATAACAAAGTATTACAGCTAAAGGAAAGCACCATGGCAACCCTTGTCCACCCTTCTGAAGCACTTTTTGGCGGCGAAAAACCTTTCCCGCTCATCCCTGCCTGCGAGCATTTTGCAGGGAGCGAAAAACTTATTTTAAAAGCGCTTTCGCTGCAAGATACTATCGGACCAGTATTTGATATTACCTGTGACTGCGAAGATGGCGCAGCTTCAGGCTTAGAACGCGAACACGCTGAGATGATTGTGCGCGTACTGAATTCAGACGCCAATCAACACAAAATGGCTGGCGCGCGTATTCATGATTACACACACCCTGCCTGGAAGTTAGATATTGATATTTTGGTGGCAGGTGCTGGGCAAGTATTAAGCTACATCACTATTCCAAAATGCACGGATATCGCGCAGGCTAAAGAAATGATTGCCTACATTCAAAAAGTGGCAACCTTTAGCGGCATCGCCCGCGTGATTCCTATACACATTTTAATTGAAACGCACGGCGCCCTCTATCAAGTGCATGAAATCGCCAAGTTACCTTGGTTGCAAGTGCTTGATTTCGGTTTAATGGATTTTGTCAGCGCGCATCATGGGGCCATTCCTGCCCTTGCCATGCGTAGCCCTGGCCAATTTGAGCATCGCTTACTTGCCCGTGCCAAAACCGAAGTGGTTGCCGCGGCCCTCGCCAATGGCATTGTACCAGCGCACAACGTGACGCTTGATTTAAAAAACGTTGAGACCACCCTAAGCGATGCCACACGCGCACGTAATGAATTTGGCTTTTTACGCATGTGGAGCATTTACCCCACGCAAATTCAAGCCATTGTGGATGCCATGAAACCTAATTACGATGAAGTGATAGATGCTGCCAATATTTTAATTGCCGCACAAGATATGGCATGGGGGCCAATTCAATATGCGGGCGAACTTCATGACAGAGCAACCTACCGTTATTTCTGGGAAGTGTTGCAAAAGGCCAAACTCACTAATGTGACCATTCCAGACGAAGCGCAGAAAAGGTTTTTTTAATGTCAAATTTAATCACGGCAGGCGCACGTTTTCGTGCAGCTATTGCACAAGAAAAGCCGCTACAAATTATCGGTGCAATCAACGCTTACCACGCCATGCTTGCCACCCAAACTGGCTTCAAAGCCATTTATTTATCGGGCGGCGGTGTGGCGGCTGGCTCACTCGGCTTACCTGATTTAGGTATTTCCACGCTTGAAGATGTGCTTGTGGACGTGCGACGCATCACCGATGCCGTCGATACGCCTTTATTAGTGGATATAGACACGGGTTTCGGTGGCGCTTTCAACATTGCCCGCACCATTAAAAGCGTGGCAAAAGCAGGTGCTGCCGCCGTACATATTGAAGACCAAGTATCCGCCAAACGCTGTGGTCATCGCCCCAATAAAGCGATTGTCAGCTTAGAAGAAATGGCCGACCGTGTAAAAGCTGCTGTGGATGCAAAACCATACGATGATTTTGTGGTTATGGCGCGCACCGATGCGCTGGCTGTAGAAGGTTTGCAATCTGCCATTGCCCGCGCTTGCGCCTGTGTTGAAGCAGGGGCTGATATGATTTTTCCTGAAGCGATAACTGATTTAACCATGTATAAACAGTTTGTGGATGCAGTAAAAGTACCAGTATTAGCCAACATTACCGAATTTGGCGCAACACCGCTTTTTACTGTGGATGAGCTAGCCAGCGCCGACGTGAGCATGGTGCTGTATCCGCTTTCACCGTTTCGCGCCATGAATCAGGCCGCGCTGAATGTTTATCAGGCGGTAAAGAAAGACGGCACACAAAAAAATGTGCTCAACACCATGCAAACCCGCATGGATTTGTACGACCACTTGGGTTATCACTCTTTTGAACAAAAGCTCGATGCCTTATTTAATCAAAACAAATCATAACTGAGAGGAAACTGCATGTCTGATGCCGCAACCACTTTAGAACCTAAAAAGAAAAAAGGCGTGGCTTTAGCAGGTGTCGCCGCCGGAACAACAGCCATTTGCACCGTTGGCCACACCGGTAACGACCTGCATTATCGTGGCTATGACATTATTGAACTCGCCAAACACACCACGTTTGAAGAAGTTGCTTATTTGCTCATTCATGGCGCATTACCGAACCAAGCGGAACTTACTGCCTACCATGCGCGTTTAAAAAAACTGCGCGGCATTCCTCAGGCCTTAAAAGAAGTGCTGGAGCGTATTCCAAAAACAGCACACCCAATGGACGTGATGCGCACAGGTTGCTCTGTGCTCGGCACACTCGAACCTGAAACGGCTGACCGCAATATTCATGATGCCAAAAAGCTGGGAGACCGCTTAATTGCCTGCTTTGGTTCCATTTTGATTTATTGGTATCAGTTTAGCCACAATCACAAACGCATTGATGTGGAAAGTGATGAAGATTCAATCGCCGCGCACTTTTTGCATTTATTGCACGGCAAAAAACCTTCTGACTTACACATTGCCGCGATGAACACTTCGCTCGTCTTGTACGCAGAGCATGAATTTAATGCTTCTACGTTTACCGCACGTGTGATTGCTGGCACTTTATCAGATATGTATTCCTGTATCACGGGTGCCATTGGTGCATTGCGTGGACCAAAACATGGCGGTGCAAATGAGGCGGCAATGGAAATCATTGAGCGTTATAAAACAGCAGATGAAGCCGAAGCTGACATCATGGCACGTATGGCTCGCAAAGAAATTATCATTGGTTTTGGCCATCCTGTGTACACTATTGCCGACCCTAGAAACGAATCCATCAAAGCCGTTAGCCGCAAGTTAAGTGAAGATAACGGCAATATGACGCTATTTGATGTTTCTGCACGCATTGAAGAAACCATGTGGCGTGAAAAGAAAATGTTCCCAAATCTCGATTGGTACAGCGCCTCCAGCTACCACATGATGGGCATCCCGACAGGCATGTTCACACCGATTTTTGTCATTTCACGCACCACAGGCTGGGTTGCGCACGTGATTGAACAACGCATTGATAACAAAATCATTCGTCCAAATGCCGAATATACGGGGCCAGACAACCGTCCCTATGTTCCACTCGCTCAACGTTAATTTTAAGAAAGCTTTTCATGTCTAGTCATATTTCTAATGTACGCCCCGCGCCAGACCAAGTGATTGTCGATATTGCCAACTACGTGGCCGATTATCAAATCAACTCGGATGAAGCCTTTGATACCGCTCGCAATTGCTTGATGGATACGCTGGGCTGTGGTTTTGAAGCCCTAGATTACCCAGCTTGTACTAAGTTGCTAGGCCCAGTAATTGCTGGAACTGTGGTACCCAATGGCGCAAAAGTGCCCGGCACTTCATATCAATTAGACCCGATCTTAGCTGCCTTTAACATCGGCGCGATGATACGCTGGTTAGACTTTAACGATACCTGGCTTGCCGCAGAATGGGGTCATCCATCAGATAATTTAGGCGGCATATTAGCGGTGGCTGATTATATTTCACGCAAAAATGTGAGTGAAGGTAAAGCCCCGTTAACCATTAAAGACGTGCTCACCGCCATGATTAAAGCGCATGAAATACAAGGCGTATTAGCGCTAGAAAATAGCTTTAACCGCGTGGGGTTAGACCATGTAATTTTAGTCAAAATCGCCTCAACGGCCGTGGTGACTAAGCTACTTGGTGGTGATAAAGAAGACATTATCAACGCCGTTTCTAACGCGTTTGTGGACGGCCAAAGCTTGCGCACTTACCGCCATTCACCTAATACTGGCTCACGTAAATCATGGGCAGCGGGCGATGCCACTTCACGCGCAGTACGCCTAGCCTGGATGACTTTGCAAGGTGAAATGGGCTATCCATCTGCACTCACAGCCAAAACATGGGGCTTTTACGATGTGCTATTTAAAGGCAATGCGTTTAAATTTCAACGCCCATACGGTAGCTATGTGATGGAACAAGTCTTGTTCAAAATCTCATTCCCAGCTGAATTTCACGCACAAACCGCGGTGGAATGCGCAATTCAGCTCAATGCGCAAGTCGGCAGCAAATTGCAGACGATGGAACAAATCGCGGCGATTGATAAAATTGTGATTACAACACACGAATCAGCCATCCGCATTATTGATAAAACGGGTCCATTAGATAACCCAGCAGACCGCGACCACTGTATTCAGTACATGGCTGCCATTGGATTACTAAAAGGCAATTTAACTGCGCAAGATTACGAAGATGCTGTAGCGGCTGACCCTCGTATAGATGCAATTCGCGCAAAAATGGTTTGTGTAGAAAAAGCTGAATACACGCGTGATTACCTAGACCCAGAAAAACGCTCGATTGCTAACGCGATTCAAGTGTTCTTCAAAGACGGTTCAACTTCAGAAAACATTGCAGTGGAGTATCCAATTGGCCACCGTCGTCGTCGCGGTCAAGGCATTCCAGAACTCGTTAAAAAATTCAAAGTGAATTTAGCGCGTCGCTTTGATGCTAAAAAACAGGATGAGATTTTGGCTTTGTGTTTAGATCAAAATAAATTAGAAGAAACTTCTGTGAATACGTTTGTAGATATGTTATCTGCTTAAAAATTTCAAAAATAAGCTGCGAGCAAAAAATACTGCCCTGCAAGCCTTTATTTATAAGGCTTGCAGGGCAGTACTATAGGAGACCGCAATTCTAAAGAAAACTTATATTGTTAACGGCACGCTTTTACGCTTACGGGCTGGTTGCTTTAAACTCTATTTTATAGATTGATAAATAACCACCCCAACGACTCTGATAAACCAAATCAACATTTTCTGGGAGTTTTTTAAGAGAATCTACAAAGGGTAGCAATCTGGCTAGAAGCGTATTGTCTTCTGCATCAGAGTTTTTTGGCGTTGTCCAAGCGCGGTAGTAACTGCCTTCCTTTTGCACTAGATAATTACCATCCCCTTCCTCATTCGCCCAACGCCTGATTTGATTAATATCTCCGTGTAAATCATCTCGAGCCTGCAATGCTATAGTATTAAACAAAAGCGGCGTACCGCCGTAATCTTCCATTTCCCTTACACGCATGAGTAAATCATTATTCACAACAAAATAAATAGGGCGCTGTGAGCCAAAAGTGCTTCTAATTTCGGTCAATGCTTTATCGCTATCCATGGTGAGCCAGCGTGCCATTTGATTTAAACGACTCTTCTCAGCACTTGGGGCCAACAACAAATTTCCCTGTAGCTTTTTCCACAGATTACTTTTAAAAGTTTCAGTAGAGGGCTTGTTTAACCACCCTTCACGACCACTTAAAAAATTAATTCGCTGACCATCATCCCACCAACTTAAAATAAGTGCATTCTCTGGGGTGTGTGTCTGAATTAACTTAGCTGTCTCCACCCAAATAGATTGCCTTAATGCAGTGGTATTAGGGGTAAGACTGTCGTGTGTTCCTGCGGGAAAAAGTATGGCGTTACTTGCCTGTGCGTTTTGGTTTTTATAATTAGCAACCAATAAACTAAACGCATCTTTACCATTTTTCTGAAAGGTATACCGGCTATTCTCATCAACAGGAAAAACACCTCGGAGATCAGATGTTTTTTCCTGAGTTCGCTTTACCATCAAGGGTGCATCTGCGTCCTGCTTCATGCTACTCAGCTTATATTGCTTATATAGTAGCGTACCGCCAGCTATCAGCAGTACGCCACTAAACAACACCAGACAAGCTTGTTTTAAACTTTTGAGCATGGTGTCACTTGTCACTTAGCTTGCGTCTTTTTGAGCGGAAGCTAAGTAAGCTTGAACGTAAGGCAGGAAAGCCAACCAATGTACCCGCAATCATTAACAGCAAGCCCCCGCCACCCAACATATTTTCACTACCCAGTTGGCTCGCATCGCTTACTTTAACCTCTTTACCAGCTTTAGCGGCATCTGCTGCTTCACGTAAACGCGTGTCTTCATCCATAATTTCAGCATAACCACGCATTAATTCAGACCAGCCTTCGCTATAAGTATAGCCACCTGGATTCACATGGAAAATTCCCTTGTAATGTTTAATGACATCATGTTCCCACATGTCAGCGTAAAGTCGCTCTATCCGGCTTGGGTTGTTGCCCTTTGCCCAAAATAGCTGGAAGAATCCACCAGCTGCATCTTTTTCGGGTGCAGGTGGGGCTGGGCGATTAGTTTTTTGCCCAACCAGCAAGCCGTCTTCATATAGCTTATTCACTACCTTCTTGGCACTTTGCTCAACATTTAAACCTTGAATAGTACCTTTATCCGCGGTATCTAAGTAAGCTTTGGCAAAGCTTTCTGAGTGACACAAAGTACAGGTTTGCACCCACGCCTTTTTACGATCTTCAAACCAAGGGTGAGAAAGATTATTGGCAATTTCAGGCGTAGGGTTGAAACCCCAGCGTACTTTACGCACTAGATTGTGTGAATACTCGCCTTTATATTCAAAATGGCAAGTCTGGCAAGTTGGTGCGGTATAACCACCTTTGCCAACAGCTTCCTTCAAAGGCACTTCAAAATTCCATTTGGTCTTGCCCATCGTCAAGTATTGAGTACCATGCTTGGATAACATGTAGTTTTCAAACTCATTATGATCCACACCATTGTGACAGGTTGCACAAGCCTCTGGTTGTCTAGCCTCTGCCGCAGAAAAAGTATGGCGAGTATGGCAACCATCACATTTATTTTGTTGGTAATGGCAAGAATCGCAACCTTGTGCTACTTCACGCTCAGGCATAGCAGCCCACGTTGCAGTTTCAACATTCGCCTCCCAATCAACGGCATGGGAAGGGTGTCCTTTAGCCCACTGCTTTTGAGGCCACTCTTGCTCTTTTTCAGACTCAGCTTCAGCAAATTCGTTTAAGTGGCAAGTACCACAAGATACGCGATCAGGCATGACTAGCGCTTTAGCATGGTCAATCTTTGTAACGCCTACTCCACCATGACAATCAATACAACCAACTTGCTTGAGTGGCTCACCTTTTTTCAACAAATTTAACTTGCGTAAATTATTTTCAACTTCCGTTATTTTTTGTTTCTTGTAAGCACGAGCGTCACTATCAGGTAATTTACGAATAGCTTCTAAATCACTATGTGAGCTACTTTTCCATGCGTGAAAAGCACCTGGCGTTGTTGTTTGGTGGCACCCCACACAATCAGACTGCGTAAATTCACCTTTTATCGTTTGGGGAGGCGAGTAAAAATCTTTTGGATTCCAGTATTTTTGAATCGGGATAGGCTCCCAAAATTTGCCGTGGCTACCTTTTCCAGGATGCGTATCGTAATAATTTTTCTTAATCTTCTCAAAGTCATGCTCTACAGCCCAAGCGGTATTGATAAGACCCAATCCAATTAAGCTAGCTAAAAATGTAGTTAAAATCCACCCTATTAGATTTTTCATTTCACCACCCCTTAAATTTAGAACAAAATTTCAATTAACTAAAACTATTGCTAACTGAGTGTTGCGTTATCACTATTCAAAACAATGACTAATTTTTATACTTATGTGATTAGATACCAATGCTAGGATTATGGGATTACATTCACAACAACCAGATTTAAAAATTTAAATGGTCCAGTAAGTTACATATGTCAACGGTATTGAATGGTCGTTGTAGTTATTTAAATCCTACTTAAAACTGGTATGCAAAGAAGATTTACACGCCATGCCGACACTATGGAGAGTATTGCTGTTGGAAATGCAAACGACCACTGTCGTCGCGGTGAAAACATTCCGTAATTGGATGAAGAAATTTTAGTGAATTTAGCGCGTTAATTTGATGATAAAAAAACAGGATGAGATTTTGGCTTTATTTTTAGACCAGACTAAATTAGAAGCGACTTCTGTGAATACATTTGTCAACTTTCTCACATTTTGATTTAGTAAATTACAGCAAAAAAAATAGCACTCAACTAGGCGCCAAAATACACCCAATTGGATGAAAGACAACCCCAATATTGAGTGATATTGTGAGTATACTAAAATTTACAAATTAGGAGGTGTGAGATGAATTTTAAAATAGCTACAATTGGGTTGTTGTCTTTATTTGCAGCGTCTGCACAAGCGGCAGTGATTGGGAGCGATGCAGGTATCAAGGCTGACATCGTTGCCAGTGGCAACTTCAACAATGAGGGCGCCGATGGCGCGCTAGGTTTATCCTACAACGGTAAAGAGTGGATTAATTGGGGAACTCATTCCTCTTGGACGTGGTTATCAGCGTCTAATTTAGCATCCCCCGTTAACACATTGGGTGGCAACAACCCACTTGGTGCATCAATTTTGGCTTCAGGCTCAAATTTCGTTCTGAATGGTTTTTTTGACGGCCTGACATTTATTCAAACCGCAACTCTTAATAACCCAAACCAAATTGGTTTTACGATTTCTTTAACCAATAATACAGGCAAAGATATTACCGACGTATTTTGGGGCGTAGGTCTAGACCCAGATATCAATATCGCTTTTGGTACTAGTAATTACGCTACAATCAACGCCATTACAGGTCTTGGTGGTAATGCTGCTGTCAGCGCGTCTGGTTCTGGTCAAACATTGACTTTAGCAAATACTACCAGCGCTTCAGCCTTTAATATTGCAGCCTATATTAATGGTGGTGATTGTTGTAGCCCTGTCGACCCAGCAATCGCACTTGCAGCTGGTCAAATACTAGGCTATTCAACCAACTCCGATTATTCAATTAGCTTGGCATACGGCTTGGGAACGATTGGTATTGGCAAAACCGTGACCTTCGGCTACAGCATTGCTGCGGTTCCAGAACCTGAAACTTACGCCTTAATGCTTGCTGGTTTGGGGTTAATTGGTTTTACTGCACGTCGCAGAAAAAACTAGCTCGCAATAAAATTAGTCTGGTCGAAAGGCCCTGCTAAATTTAGCAGGGCTTTTTTATTGCGCCATTCATCAAGTTATAAATATTTATTGTCTCTTAATTCTAAAATTCTCACTAAAATCATTTTTTAGAAAGAAATTAATATTCACAAAAGTACATCTATGGTAAGTAATTTGTAGATGGGAAACTGACCGAGAAAAAATTACTGTCCTGCAAGCCTTTATTTATAAGGCTTGCAGGACAGCTCTAATGGTTGCATCTTCGGAAGTTGCAATCTTTTGACTAAGAACTTTCATTTCAAGATTATTAATCCCATGCAAATTGAATAGTTTTGAATCGCATACTATACATATAAATAAAAGCTTTTTGCACACCCTGCGACTAGGGTAAAATAGCATTTCATTCGAACCGTTGTTTTGAAAGCTCGCACGATGTCACTTACCACGCTCAACGCCCTCTCCCCCCTTGATGGCCGCTATCAATCTAAGCTAGATGCACTACGCCCTTACTTTAGTGAGTATGCGCTGATAAAACACCGAGCTTGGGTTGAAGTTGAGTGGCTAAAAGCGCTGTCAGCGGCTAAAGATTTACAAGAAATTGCGCCGTTTAGTGCTGAAGCGATTAAAGAGTTAGATACAGCAATAGCCAACTTTAGTGAAGTTGATGCGGCACAAGTGAAAGCCATTGAATCACGCACGAATCATGACGTGAAAGCGCTTGAATACTGGCTAAAAGAAAAGTTTGATGCTAATCCAGAAATCAAAAAAGCCAGCGAATTTATTCATTTTGCTTGCACATCAGAAGATATAAACAATTTATCGCATGGTTTAATGTTAAAAACTGCGCGCGATAGCGTAATGTTGCCATTTTTAAACAATTTAATTGCACGTTTGAGCGAGTTAGCACAACAATTGGCCGCGCAGCCAATGCTTTCACGCACACATGGCCAAACCGCTTCCCCTACGACCATGGGTAAAGAGTTGGCTAATGTGGTTTTTCGTTTACAGCGCCAACAAAAACAATTAAAAAACAATGAGATATTAGGAAAAATCAACGGTGCTGTGGGTAACTTTAATGCGCACTTGTCAGCCTACCCATCGTTTGATTGGGAAAGTTTTGCCAAGCACTTTGTAGAATCGCTCGGATTAGCTTATAACCCGATGACCATCCAAATTGAACCGCACGATTATATGGCAGAACTTTTTGACACTTTTGCGCGCATCAACACCATTTTAATTGACCTTAACCGCGACATTTGGGGCTACATTTCAGTCGGCTACTTTAAACAAAAGGTTAAAGCGGGTGAAATTGGCTCGTCTACCATGCCGCATAAAGTGAATCCGATTGACTTTGAAAACTCAGAAGGTAACTTAGGTTTGGCGAATGCAGTGTTGCGCCACATGGCGGAAAAGTTGCCTATTTCACGCTGGCAACGCGATTTAACTGACAGCACCGTTTTGCGTAACATGGGCGTGGCATTTGGCTACACCTTGCTGGGCTTTGATTCATGCTTACGCGGCTTAAACAAACTCGAAATTAACGCGGCAAAACTGGCTGAAGATTTAGACAATAGCTGGGAAGTGCTTGCTGAACCGATTCAAACCGTAATGCGCCGCTATGGTATTGAAAACCCTTACGAGCAACTCAAAGAACTCACCCGAGGCAAAGGCGGCATCAATAAAGATTCGCTGCATGTGTTTATTAGCGGTTTAGCGATTCCGCATGATGCCAAAGTTGCCCTACTTGCCCTCACGCCAGCGACCTATATTGGCAAGGCAACGGAGCTTGCGAAGCATATTTAATGTTGCAGGGATGAAGTCAACATTGCAACACTTCAGCCCAACAACCATGAATAGCCAGCTTGGTGTTATTGGCCGGCTTTTTTTTCAGTCTATATTTCTACTGGCTTTTTTACTCGCCTGCCCGAAAACACAGGCTGCAGAGCTTCAATATCAAGTTGAAATTAATGTTACTGCAGAAAACGCGAATGGCCAGATGACCGCAATCAAATCGCTGCTTGAGAAGCATTTACCCATTATTAAATGGCGTGAAAATTCTAGGTTAACCCCAGCCGAATGGCAGCGCCTCGTCAGCGTGGCCCCGCAAGACATTAGAAACCTGCTTAAAACTGAAGGTTATTTCTCTCCCAACATCACCTCCGCCATAGAAAAAAAAGGTGAAACCTCGCTTGCCACCTTTACCATTGCGCTGGGTAAGCCTGTGACAATCAGTAAAGTCAATATTCAATTTGATGGCGCAATTCTACAACAGGATAATGACGCCTCACCCAACATTGAAGCGCTTAACAAAGAGTGGTTGTTACCAATAGGCGAGCAGTTTCGCCAAGAGTATTGGAGTTTAGCTAAACAGAAACTATTGACCAGCTTACTCGTAGAGCGTTATCCCAATGCCCACATCAGCAACAGCAAAGCTGAAGTGGATTTAAAAGCACATAGCGTTGCATTAACGGTAGAAGTCGATAGCGGGCCAGTGGTGAGATTTGGCGAATTAACGATTGAAGGCCTAGAACGCTACTCAGAAAGTGTTGTCAGAAACAGTAACCCCATTAAACCTGGAAAAGTTTATAACCAGACCGATTTGTTGACCTTTCAAACACGCTTACAAGAAACTGGCTACTTTAAAAACGTTGCAGTTACTGCGGATACGCAATTAGCCAACCATGAAAACAATGATGGCCCCATTAAAGTGGTGGTAGAAGAAAATAAAAGCATCAAAGTGGGGGTTGGTGCGGGCTACAGCACCAATACGGGTGCGCGGGTGCAATTCACCTATGATGACCTGGATTTTATGGATCGTGACTGGCGATTTGCCAGCAGTTTAAAGATTGAGCAAAAAGCGCAGTTTCTTGGCGGACAAATTCAGTTTCCTGTGACCAGCAAAGGTTATCGAGACAGCATGAGCGCCGACATGAACCGCACCGCATTTGAGGGACAAACAGTAACTTCCAGCCAACTCGGCATTAAACGTACATGGGGTCCACGTAAACGAGAACAATATTTAGGTGCCAATTATCTGATTGAGCAGCAGGATGTAGATGGTGGCGAAACCACCACTAAAAAAGTGGGTACCCTTAATTATGGCATCACCCTCAGGCGCACAGATAACGATTTAGCACCCATGCGAGGTTATTTATTTAATGCGCAATTTGCAGCCGCCCCGCTAGATTCACTATCAAATGGCCGCTTTTTACACAGCTATATTAAAACGCAGGCCTATTACCCCATTTCCAGTAGCACTCAGTTGATTGCCCGCGCCGAACTAGGCATGGTGAATGGCAAAAATAGCGCGCCTGAGACGTTTTTGTTCCGCGCTGGTGGCGACCAATCGGTTCGCGGTTACGCATTTCAAAGCTTAGGCATCAAAGAGGCCGATGCAACGGTCGGTGGTCGCTACCTTGCCACAGGCAGTGTTGAAATTGTGCAATGGCTTACGCAACAATGGGGGGCAGCTGTTTTTGTGGACGCAGGCAATGTTGCAAATCTATGGCAAGACTTAAAACCTGTTTATGGCTATGGTTTAGGTGTTCGCTGGAAAAGCCCGCTTGGCCCAATTGGGGCAGACATCGCCTATGGGCAAGAAGTGGATGACTATCGACTGCACTTTAATATTGGGGTGGCTTTTTAATGCTACGCCGCACTTACCTTTGCATTTATGCTCTATGCCTGATGCTGGCAGCGCTATTCGTCATTCAAACAGCCCATGGTGAAATGTCCATTAGCGTTAATTCCAGTCTCGATTCATTTAGCCATGATTTAGAAGGCATGCATTTAAAACTTGAAAAACTAGATGCTTCATGGCAACTCTCACCCTTTGGTGATGGCCAATTGACTGTAGATAAAATCCGTGCAAAAAGACTCACTATTACCTTTAAAACCCAGCCAAAAAACGCTGGTGATAACGCGCTTCCTGAGCGCATTAAACTGCCATTTCCTGTCAATATTCGTCAAGCCGAGGTAGCTGAGTTGTTACTTATGAGTGGTGACCAATCTTACCAATTCAATCAAGTAAGGTTTGCTTTAGAAGCAGATACGCAAACGATTCACATTAAACAGTTGCGCGCCGATACGCCGTGGGGTGAAACTAACCTAAAACTTGATGTAAATACACTGAAGCCGTTTGTGCTTTCCGGTGAGGTTTCGCTCAAACAAAGCACCGATAATGTACCTTATGATGTGCTGGCGCAATTTTCTGGCGACTTGCACCACCTTACCTTTGCAAGCAAGGCAATGCTCTCAAAACAAGCGGGTAAATTCATGATTCACCAACAAAACCCGCAACAACTGGCCCCAGCCGCGTTAGTTGCATTAAATGGTCAACTAGATTTAATTGGAGATTACCCCCTTGCTGTTACCGCAAACATAAGCCAGCTGAACCCCGAACGTTTAGGTGACTACCCTGCAGCAATGCTTAATTTTAATATCGATTTACAAGGCACGCTTTTACCTGAAACCAATGTTGACGTTACGTTCAAATCGCACGATAGTGTTTGGCAAAATCAGCCATTTACCAGCACAGGCAAATTCAGCTTAACTGCCGAGAAAATACGCAATTTCGACCTTGAAGCTGCCATTAGTAACAACCACATTAAAGCTAATGGTATCCTGAATGAAATAGCCAGCCGTATTGAGTGGCAGGCCAATTTAACAGATATCAGCAAGCTCGGCCAAGGCTATTCTGGAACGCTGCGTGCCGATGGCGTGGTTGAAGGTATGCTTAAAGATTTATTTGCAGGTGAAAAAAATCAATTTTCACTCCAGTTCAATTTAGCCGGAGAAAAACTAAGCCTACCACAAGGCCTGAAAATAGCGCAACTCAATGGCCAAGCAGCAATGAAACCTGAAGCAGATGGGACTGTGACGGGGGAATTCAAAGCAAATGGTCTTCAATATAATCAATACCCGCAGCTTGATAGCCAAATCACCTTAGCTGGCACTAAACGCAACCACAAAATCAACATTAACGCAGTCGGTAAGCACATGCAATTCGACTCGTTACTTGAAGGCGGAATATCTGAGAATCAATGGCAAGGTTTGCTGCAAAAATTAAGCTATACCGGTCAACATCCGGTTCAGCTTGTTAAACCAGCTAACCTCAAATTTGGACTGTCTAATCTTTCAGCTGACAACGTGCAGTTACAACTGACTAAAGGCCGCGCCTTGATTGACCAATTGAAATTCAACCAACAAGAATTGACGACAACTGGCCGACTTGAAAATATCGCACTAGATGATTTACCAAAAGAACGCCTACATTTGCCTGACACCCTTCAGGGAGAAGCCACGTTTTCGGGAAGGTGGGATGTACACGCAAAAGAAAATTTAAATGGGCAGTTAAAATTTTGGAAAGAATCTGGCGATTTGACTCTTGCCAGTCATGATGGCTCACAAAGGCCACTAGGTTTAGAAACTCTAGCACTTGATATCGCAATTACGAATAACGAAGCGGTGTTGTCAACACAACTCAAAGGACGCAATATTGGCAATGCAGAACTCCTTTTTACAACAATTTTGACTAAAACTGACGCAGGCTATGCTTTGCTTGCGGAGGCGCCTTTGTCAGTAAAAGGCACTGTGCAATTACATACTTTGGCTTTGCTGCCACTCCCTACGTCTCTTATGGATGCAACGCTGGATGGTGAGCTTGATTTATCAGTCAATGGGCAAGGTACATTGCGTACACCTAATCTTAGTGGCAGTGTACGAGCAAAAAATCTGCAATTCATGTTACCTTCTGAAGGTGTTGCGCTGACACAAGGCTTGCTTGACGCGCAATTTGAAAATGACCAGCTCACCATTCAAAAAGCTTCTTGGCAAGGCGGCGAAGGTTTTGTTGAAACCAATGGATTTATGCGTTTAGATAAAGGCAAACCCATCATCAACCTAGCATGGAATGCGCAAGAGTTCACTGTAATTTCACGTGCTGATCGGTTGTTAGTCATGAGCGGCAAAGGCGCTACTGAATTAACTGACAACATACTCAGTATTTCAGGCAATTTTACTGTGAATCGCGGTTTAGCAGAGCTTGCCAATGAAGACACGCCCGTTTTGGGGGATGATGTGATTGTGTTAGGCCAATCAGAAGCCATACAGGAGCGGGCATTACAAATACTACTCAACGGCTTACGCGTTAGTTTGGGAGATGATTTCAGATTGCGCGGCCGCGGGCTGGATGCAGAGCTGGCTGGCGCTCTTACCTTCACCGGTTTGACGCAGTACCGTCCGCATACAGAAGGCAGCATTCAGATAACAAAAGGCACTTATATGGCTTATGGGCAAGTGCTGACAATAGAACGAGGTATCTTCAATTTTAACGGCACCGTTGATAACCCAGGCATCAATGTGCGCGCCATGCGAAACAGTAAGCCCGTGAATGCCGGTGTTGAGATTACAGGTAGTGCGCAAATTCCAGCAACCAAACTGGTTTCCGACCCGAGCGTTTCAGATAGTGAAAAACTTTCATGGCTAGTCTTAGGCCATGGCATGGATCAAACAACAAAGAACGATTACGGGCTGCTATCGCTTGCTGCGGGCGCCATTTTGTCGCAAGGGCAGTCTGTGCCGCTACAAACACAAATTGCCCATGCTGCTGGACTGGATGAGTTGAGCTTTTCAGGTGGGGATGCCAACAGCGCCTCGCTGGTGTTTGGCAAACGCCTCACCTCAAGACTTTACTTAAGTTATGTTAAAAGCATTAGCGGCTTACTTGATGTCGCTCGGTTGACCTACAATGTCACCTCGCGCTGGTCTCTACGTGCCGAAGCAGGCACTGAAAGCGCGGTAGATGTGCTGTATACTTTTAGCTTTAAATAATATCTAACAGCAGACAAACGCCAATGAACGCAGATAAAAACAATTTAAGACTGGCCGTGTTGATTGATGCTGACAATACGTTTAATGTAATCCCGATTATTGACGAGTTATTTGAAGAAATATCTAAATTTGGAGATGCTAGTGTTAGACGTATCTATGGCGATTGGACACAAAATCAGTTAAGCCGCTGGAAGGAAATTCTGCCTAAACATGCAATTCAGCCCATTCAGCAATATGCAAATACTAAAGGTAAAAACGCCACTGATAGTGCATTAATTATTGATGCGATGGACTTACTTTATACAGCACCACTTGATGGCTTTTGTATCGTTTCCAGTGACAGTGACTTTACAAGATTAGCAATTCGATTTAGAGAGTCTGGAAAGTATGTTTATGGGTTTGGAGAAAAGAAAACACCTGAGTCATTAAGGGCAGCTTGCAACCAGTTTATTTACATTGAAATATTGTCTCAGAACAAATTATCAGATATGGCAACTGATAATTTAGATGAGACTGATACAAATCCAGATAACACTAAAACCAATCTAGTTATAAAATCTGCAAATACCCCAGTTGATGAAACTACGTTACTGACACCTGTTATCAAAAAAACATCCAAGCAATTAGCCATGGACACCAAACTGGTGTCATTAATTCGTTCAGCAATAGAAGCAACTTCCGAGTCCAATGAAAATGGCTTTGCTAATTTAAGTGAGGTAAAAAAACATATCCTCAAAAATTATTCAGCGTTTGATTCTCGAAACTACGGTTACGCCAAATTTAGTGACCTCATCAATACAATCGGACTATTTGAATTAGATGCAAAGAAACAACGAATTAAAGATAAACGAAAAAAATGAATGAAATTTTAATCCTCTATTACTCTCAAGGCGGCGCCGTGCGCGACATGGCGCAACTCGTAGCACGCGGCGTTGAAAGCGTTCCAAACATTAAAGCACGCATTCGCACGGTACCTAAAGTATCCACCAATTGTGAGGCGACTGAAGCTGACATCCCCTCAACAGGCGACCCCTACGTTGAATTGTGTGATTTAGAAGAATGCATAGGCTTAGCCCTTGGTAGCCCAACGCGTTTTGGCAATATGGCCGCACCAATGAAATACTTTTTAGATAGCACAACCGCACTGTGGTTGAAAGGTGCGCTGATTGGCAAACCTGCCGCTGTATTCACCTCAACTGGGTCAATGCATGGCGGTAATGAAAGCACTTTACTGACCATGATGCTGCCGCTCATGCACCATGGCATGGTGATGGTTGGCTTACCCTACTCTGAACCCGAGCTTTCAAGCACACAAACTGGCGGCACTCCTTATGGTGCAAGCCATGTTGCCGGGGCCATGGATGATAAACCGTTAAGTGCTGACGAGCGAAAACTATGTATGGCCTTAGGCAAGCGCTTGGGCGAAATTGCGTTAAAGTTGAACGCATAAATGCCGGTGGTTTCGGATAATAAGTGCATGTTAATCAATAAAAAGAATCGAGCGAGTATCAAATGCGTTTAGCTAACGAGGCATTACAATTTCTGCGAAGCACCCGTAGTGGTGTACTTTCCACTTTTTCTGCAAAATATGCAGGTTATCCTTTTGGCTCGGTTGCGCCTTTTGTGCTGGATCATTCTGGTCAACCAGTGATTTTAATCAGTACCATTGCAGAACACACCCATAACATTGTTGCCAACCCAAAAGTGTCTTTATTAGTGTTTGCGGGCGATGACGATTTACAGGCAAACGCACGGCTAACACTGATTGGTGAAGCAAAACTGATAGATAAACAAGATGTCGATTTGCGCGCGCGTTATTTACGCTATTTACCACAGGCTGCGAGCTATTTTGATATGCATGATTTTAATTTCTATCGCATTGAAATTGCACATATACGCTATATTGCCGGGTTTGGTCGCATGGGCTGGATTGATGGCACTGAAATGCCGCACACTCAGCCGTTAGCAAGTAGCGTGCTTTCAACGCAAGAGGCTTCAATTATCGAGCATATGAATACCGACCACGTACATAGCTTAGTGGCTTACTGCAAACATTTTCACCAAATTGAAGCAACGCACGCGCAGATGCTGGGGATTGACCGTGATGGTTTTGATGTAAAAGTAACAGACGCACAACACAACACGCAGGTGTTACGGTTTCATTTCAACCAGCCTATTGAAGACGCACAGTCGGCTAGAGTAGCTTTAGTTGCCATGTCAAAAGCGGCAACAACATGATTCAAATACTAAGACTTGGTGCCTCCATTAGCTTAATTTCGCTCATTTTATTGTGCCTGTGTTGGGAGGCGTTTTTAGCCCCACTTAAGCCCAATGGCAGCATGCTGATACTCAAAACCGTGCCACTGTTACTGCCTTTATTTGGTGTGCTGCATGGTAAACGCTACACCTACCAATGGGCCAGCATGTTTATACTGTTTTACTTTACCGAAGGCGTGGTGCGCGCGTGGTCAGATACTGGTTTATCGGCCAATTTAGCGCTGATTGAGGTAGTACTTTGTGTCATCTTTTTTGTTTGTGCAATTTTTTATGCAAAACTCACGCGAAAGCCAGTTCAATAATTTATAATCAGGCTCATGATAGCTCACCCTTTAAAATCACGTAAAAAATTACGCACCAATCTTGTATGAAAATTCTTCTCTCAAACGATGATGGCTATTTTGCACCCGGCCTCAATATTCTTGCAGAACATATCGCGCAACTGGCTGAAGTGATGGTGGTAGCCCCTGAGCGCAATCGTAGTGGCGCAAGCAATTCACTCACGCTGGATCGGCCGCTAAGTGTGCGTAAGGCAAGTAACGGCTTTTATTACGTGAATGGTACCCCAACTGATTGTGTGCACATTGCCTTAACTGGGCTGATGGAAGACATGCCCGACATGGTGATTAGCGGCATTAACGATGGTGCCAATATGGGCGATGATACGATTTACTCAGGTACCGTCGCCGCCGCAATGGAAGGCTATTTGCTGGGCATTCCATCAATTGCTGTTTCCATGTCGCAACATAATTCAACGCACTTTGAAACAGCCGCAAAAGTAGCTGTTGAGCTAGTGCAGCATTACCAAAAACACGGTTTTAGTTCACCCACTTTGCTCAATGTGAATGTGCCTGATATTCCTTACAATGAACTGCAAGGCACTGTGGTCACACGATTGGGTAAGCGCCACAAAGCTGAACCTGTTGTGCAGCTTAAAACACCGCGAAATGAAACGGTATATTGGGTCGGTGCTGCTGGCCTGCCGTACGATGGCGGTGAAGGCACAGATTTTTATGCAGTTGCCAATCACAAAGTGTCAATCTCGCCTATTCAAGTCGATTTAACCAATCATGCACAACTGTCAGACATCAATGATTGGCTGAAAAGCTAAGTCAATTGAAATGGAATGCGTGGAACACCCAAATTGGCGTTAACTAGACCCCCAACACAAACTGGCATCGGCATGACATCGCTGCGTACGCGCGAGCGTATGCTCACGCGCCTTCGTGATCAAGGCATTAAAGATGAAGTGGTGCTTTCTGCTATCTCAGCGATTCCGCGCCATATTTTTGTAGATGAAGCCTTATCAATTCGTGCTTATGAAGATGTTTCATTGCCAATTGGTTTTGGCCAAACCATTTCGCAACCTTACATTGTGGCGCGTATGTCTGAGGTATTGCGTAACGGCAAGCCGCTACAAAAAGTGCTTGAGGTGGGCACCGGTTGCGGGTTTCAAACGGCGGTTTTATCAAAATTAGCCAAAGAAGTGTATTCCGTCGAGCGTATTCGCCCATTGGTGATGAAAGCGCGCGGGCATTTGCGTGAGCTTAAATGCATTAATGTACGGCTAGGCCATTCAGATGGTGCGATGGGTTTACCAGAACACGCACCGTTTGATGGCATTATCGTCACCGCAGCGGCCAGCCACATTCCACAAGATTTGTTAGACCAACTTGCAGTGGGTGGGCGTTTAGTGATTCCTGTAGGCGTTGATGAGCAAATACTGGTGCTAGTTGAGCGCAGAACTGAGGCTGACTACCGCCAAACCAAGTTAGAGCCTGTTAAATTTGTACCGTTGCTCGGTGGTGTCAGTTAACTTATGCCTTTATTGATTAAGCCCCTTCGTTTTATTGGTTTTTGCGCATTAGTCATGACATTGACAGCCTGCGGTAGCAACCCGCCAGCACCGGTCACAGACCGTACACCGACCAAGCCCAGCAAACCTGTAGCTACCAGCCAAAGCACCACCACTAGCAGCAAAGCCAACCGCCCAACTTACAAACCTGGTGATTGGCGGCCTGATAATTACACGGTAAAAAAAGGCGATACGCTGTATAGCATTGGCCTTGAGCTAGGTTATTACTATAAAGACATTGCCCAAGCCAATAATATTGGCGCGCCCTATCTGATTAAGGTTGGGCAGGTGTTAAACCTTGCTGCGTTGAAAGAAAAAGTTGTAGTGACTGAGGTAAAGCCTGAGGCGGCGACTGGCACACAACCTGACCCACAAGATCAGGATGGCGTGATTATCACGCCAATTGGCGCAGAAACTGCCAGCCCTAACGCCACCATCGAAAGCACCGAAACGCCAGCAGCCGTTGCAATTGTCGCCATCACTGAGCCAAAAGCGATTCGTGAACTGTATAGTGATGAAGCCCTTAAAAAGCCTCTGCCAACGCCAAAACCAATTACTGTAAAACCAAGCACACCCACTGAAGTAAAGCCTGACACCAAACCAGTAGAAGTAAAACCCACCGAAGCCAAACCAGCCGTGGCACCTACGCTAAAACCTGAAACAAAAACGACCGCTGAATCACCTGAAGATATGGAATGGTCATGGCCAACCAAGGGCAAAGTGGTTGGCAACTTTAGTGAAGCCGGTAACAAAGGCATTGATATTGCCGGCAGCCTTGGCCAAGCGATTACGGCGGCGGCGCCCGGCAAAGTGATTTACAGCGGCTCTGATTTACGCGGTTACGGTAAACTTGTCATTATTAAGCACAATGCCACGTATTTATCTGTGTACGCGCACAATAGCGCCATTTTGGTTAAAGAAGGCCAACAAATTGCACGCGGGCAAAAAATTGCCGAAATGGGCAACACCGATAGCAACACAGTAAAACTGCATTTTGAAATTCGCCGCCAAGGCAAATCGGTTGACCCAAGCAAGTATTTGGCCGCAAACTAGCGTTACAACTCAGGAGGCACTATGGCAAAAAATCCACGTGAAAAAGTTGACCCCAATAAATACTTAAAAAACAAAGATATACAAGCTGAAAGCAAACTCAGCGTTTTAATTGCCGTCATTAAAATGGGTTTGGTGCTGGCAGGCATTGCCGGCGTTGCGATGGAGTTTTTCCGCGATGGCGGCTGGTTAAAAACGGCCCTTAGTTGGCTGTTTGATAGCACCGAACACATGATGTTTATCCCCGTAATTATTTTTGCGATGTGGTTTCTCAACAAAATATTTAGCGCCGCAGGCAAAGGTGAAACCAAAAAAAGTGGCGACTTTCCCATGTATATCATGATGGCGATTGGCGCCTATTATATTTTTCTCTACCTCACCGCCGCATAGAGAATTTTTGTAGCGATTCAACTAACTAAACCGTCACTCCCGCGCAGGCGGGAATACAGTCAAGGCGGCAGTGACAAATGTCTAATTTGTTCAGACAAGGCAGGCATTCACATGGTCTGGATACCAGCCTACGCTGGTATGACGAATGAGAATAACTGACTTCATTTTCGGAATATTTAACGGAACTGCTGTCAATCAAGCCCAAAAACCCCCGAGAAAAAAACAATGCCCTGAAAGCCTTTATTCATAAGGCTCACAGGGCATCTAAAAAGGTTGCGGCTTAAATTTAAACTTTAATTCGCTTTTTTAGCCTCTTCTTTGTAATAAGCGCGCACGGGCGTCATATCAAAATCGCGCGCCCATTTAATAATTTCATCAAACGCTGGCGCGCCAATTTCACCTTGCTGCGCATGAATGCCGGCTTGCTCGCGAATCACCAAAATGCCTGGAATTTTTGTCACTTCAAAATACTCGGCAATTTCAGGCGCGGCTTCAGTATCGACCATGCCAAATAAAATATCCGGATTATTATTTGCTGCCGCCTCAAAAATCGGCGTGAATGAAACACATGGCTCGCACCACGGCGCCCAAAAATCAACAATCACAAACGGATTGTTCACAATCGTGTCTTTAAAGTTTTCTTTGGTAAGGGTAACAACTGCCATGATTTAGCTTTCAATTAAACGGTCCGTCAAATCGACCAGAAGCGTGATTTTAGCAGAGCGCTATTATTTAGTTAAGGTGTTTTGTTCAGGTGTTTTTTTGTGAGGGGAAAAGAAGCAATCAAAAACCACAAATAATTAGCTTAAAACATGGTGATTTAAGTACTTAAATATAAATAATTTTCTGCCGAGAAAAAAATAATGCCCTGTGAGCCTTTATTTACAAGGCTCACAGGGCATCTAAAAAGGTTGTGCATAAAAACACTTTAGAACCACTTGATTTAAAAAGCAATGAATTGTTAGGTAGTTATATTGTCGCTAAACAATTGGCTTTCCCCAACTTTCACTAAAAAATAATTCCGCCAGTGGTTTGCGTGTGCGCGCTGCGGTTTCGCGCGTCAGTGCTTCACCCGTGACCGTGGCAATGTCGGCTGGGTGGCCCACGGTAATAAACGCCATAAGGGTATATTGGCTGGGAATATTAAAGCTTTCGCGCGCTAGGTCTGGGTTAAAGCCGCCCATTTGGTGCGCCATCAGGCCGAGGGCTTCGGCTTGCAAACAGAGGTTTTCTGCGGCGGCGCCAGTGTCGTATTGTGCCCAGCGGTTGGGTTGCTGATTGTGGCCAAATAAGCTGTCGGCCGCCACCAACACCAATACGGGGGCATCTTTGGCCCAAGCCTGATTACCGGGTACTAGGCAGTCTAGCGCTTGCTGCCACGCACTAGCATCCGTATTTTTATCCCACACAATAAAGCGCCAAGGTTGGTCGCCAAAGCACGAAGGCGCCCAGCGCGCGGCTTCAAGCAGGCTGATGATTTGCGTTTGCGTGACGGGTTGGCTGGCGTCATAAGCGCGGCCGCTCCAGCGGTTGGCAATGAGTTCATGGATTGGCGCTTGGGTGTTGGCAGGTTTTTTCATGAGATTGTCGCCCTTAAAAAATTTAAACTTCTAAAAATGGATAATCGGTATAGCCTTTTTCAGTGCCACCATAGAAGCTTTTTGCATCAGCCACATTGAGTGGCGCATCTTTTTTAAAGCGCTCGACTAAATCTGGGTTGGCAATAAAGGGTACACCGTAGGCAATGGCATCGGCATGGCCGCTGGCGATCGCGGCATTGCCGCGTGCTTTGTCATAACTTAAATTGCCAATGTAGCCATTTTTAAAGCGCTTTCTAAAGGCCACAAAATCAAACGGATCAGCCTTGCCGCCACCGTGAATACCGCCTTCAACCGCATGCAAATACGCCAAGTTAAAGCGGTTTAGCGCCTCTGCCACGTATTCAAACAAGGCTTGCGGATTACTATCGTGCATGTCGTTAAATGGATTAACGGGCGACAATCGCACGCCTACTTTATCAGCCCCTGCGGTTTTTACCACCGCATCGACAACTTCAAGCAGCAAGCGCGTGCGGTTTTCAACACTGCCGCCGTAGTTGTCTGTGCGTTTATTGCTGCCATCGCGCAAAAACTGGTCTAACAAATAGCCATTGGCGGCGTGCACTTCAACGCCATCAAAACCTGCAGCCAGTGCGGCTTTAGTGGCGTGCACGTAGTCTTGCACAATCGCGGGCAATTCGTTTGCCTCAAGCGCGCGCGGCGTAACGTAATCTTGCAGGCCTTGATAGGTAAACGCTTGGCCGGCAGGTTTGATGGCAGAAGGCGCAACGGGCAAGGCACCATTGGGCAACAGGCTTGGGTGTGAAATACGCCCCACATGCCAGAGTTGAATGACAATTTTGCCGCCCTTGGCATGCACCGCATCGGTAATCTTTTTCCAGCCCGCCACTTGTGCATCTGTGTAAATGCCGGGCAGCGCTGGGTAACCGTGCGCTAACGGCGAAATCGGTGTGGCCTCTGTAATAATCAGCCCGGCCGTGGCGCGTTGTGCGTAATACGTCACATTCAAATCATTTGGCACACCATTTTCACCCGCGCGATTACGTGTAAGCGGCGCCATCACGATACGGTTTTTGAGTGCGATACTGCCCAACTGAACGGGTGAGAATAAATCATTTGCCATTAAAAACTCCTATTAAATTGCATTCATTTTTTGACTGATAAAAAGCATCAAAACCATCTTATTTTACGCCCAACCTTTTTTGATGCTCTGCAAGCCTTTATTTACAAGGCTCGCAGAGCATTTATTTTTTCTCGCAGTTGAAAACGCTTATTTTTTGTCTTTTGCAGGCGCTGGTTTTACGCCTTCAATCAGCAAAGTAACTTCAATATCGTCACCCACTGGCGCACCTTCTTTTTTCATCCATTCATAGCCAAAATCTGATGCCTTAATGGTGGTGCGTGCTTCAAAACCAGAACGCTCGCCGCCCCAAGGGTCTTTGCCAAAACCTAACACGGTAAATGGAAAGCTCAACTCTTTCGTCACGCCATGCAAGGTAAATTGGCCTGTTAATACGCCTTCGGTCGCGCTTTTAGCTTCCACTTTAGTGCTGACAAATGTAATTTGGCCAAACGCAGCGGCATCTAAATAATCAGGTTTTTTAATGTGGTCATCACGTTTTGCATGTCCGGTGCTGATGCTGGCCACGCTAATTCTGGCATCTACGCTTGAGTTGGCTAAGTTTTCACGGTCAATCTTGATGGTGCCTTGAATGTCGTTAAAGCTGCCGGAAGTTTTAGCCACCACATGGCGAATGCTGAAATTGGCAAAACTATGTGCTGTGTCAATATTGTAAAGCTCAGGCGCGGCAAATGCGGTGCTACTAAAAAATACAGCTGAAACTGCTGCAATGAGTGTGTGTTTCATGGGGTTACCTTTCAGTTAAATGATGAAATCAATCAAACTTAATTATTCGAATTAATTATATTACTATATGCCAATATTATTAAATATTTATGGTAAATCAAACCATAAAACTTCAGCCTCAGTCATGGCGATGAGCTCAATCGCAGTTTCAGCTTCAATTTTTGCAGCATCGCCTGCGGATAATTGCACACCATTACATTGCACCTCACCTTTGGCAATTTGCAAATAAGCACGGCGGTTATCCTGCAGGGTTTTGCTCAGTTGACTGCCAGCATCCAGCACGCTTGCATACAAATCAACTGCTTGCTGAATTTGTATTGACCCTTCACGGCCGTCGCTTGACACTACTAGACACCAACGGTTGCGCTTTTGTTCAGGCAAAAAGTGTTTTTCTGCGTAGTTTGGCGGCAAGCCTAAAACAGCTGGCAATAGCCAGATTTGCAATAAATGGGCTTCATGTTCAGCAGATGGGTTGATTTCGCTATGCCTCACACCTACGCCGGCCGACATATATTGCACATCGCCCGCGCGAATGATCGAGCCGTTGCCCATGCTATCCTGGTGCTTGAGTTCACCCGCCAGCATGTAAGTGATAATTTCCATATCACGATGCCCATGCATACCAAAGCCCGTGCCTGCGGCAATTTTATCTTGATTGATCACGCGTAGCATTGAATAGCCCATGTGCGCCGCATCGTAATAATCGGCAAATGAAAAAGAATGAAAGCTCTCCAGCCAATCATGCTTGGCGTAACCGCGATCTTGTGATTTTCGAATTGTGATCATATTATTTATTCAATATAGTTGAATTAGTTATAGCATGATAAAATTAGACCATAGACATTCATACCAAATTATTTTGCATTACTTATTCAAATTATTTGATTATTATGGCGCCTGCATATGACCCTTAAAATTTCTATCGAAGCACTAGAAGTGATTGATGCGATTGCGCGCAAAGGCAGCTTTGCCGCAGCGGCTGAATCGCTTTTTCACGTGCCTTCTGCCCTCACCTACACCGTGCGCAAACTTGAAGAAGACTTGGGCGTCACTTTATTTGACCGTAGCGGCCATCGCGCGCGCCTCACGGATGCTGGCACAGAACTATTAAATGAAGGCCGCCATTTGCTCGATGCAGCGCTTGCGCTCGAGTCGCACGTGAAGCGCGTGGCCACAGGGGTTGAAACCCACATCGGCATTGCGATAAACGATTTGTTTAATATGCAGCCGATATACAACTTGTTGCAAGCATTTTACGCACAAGGGTTTGGCACGCGCGTAAAACTGACGCGCGAAGTGTTTGGTGGTAGTTGGGATGCACTACTTTCAGGCCGTGCTGATATTTCAATTGGCGCACCAGGTGAGGCGCCATCTGGCGGTGGATTTGCAACCAAATTGCTGGGGCATTTAGAGTTTGTGTTTGCCGTAGCGCCGCATCACCCGTTGGCGTCATTACAAGAACCGCTTGAAAATCAGACGATTATCAAACACCGCGCGGTGGCAGCCGCTGATAGCTCACGCAATTTACCACCGCGCACGTCTGGCATTTTATCAGGGCAAGATGTGCTCACCGTGCCAGATATGCAAAGCAAACTTGAGGCGCAAATGAACGGCTTAGGCGTTGGTTATTTACCCATACAGCTTGCAAATCACTACGCAACGCAAGGTAAACTCATCATTAAACAGGTGGCAGAACCTAAAACAATTGCCCCAACATTTTTAGCATGGCGCAACAATCGAAAAACAGGCATAGGCAAAGCGCAACAATGGCTATTAAAGCGGCTAGAGCGATTAACGTTAGAAGAATTGCTGAAGAATTGAAAAAAATCTATCGCAATTACATGTAGAATATTCACTGATGCGCCTAGCTCATGAACCACTTAACAGATTGTGACTCAATACTGGTCAACAATCATCCAACCAACAAGATTAAGCACATCATGAAAAATTTAACCAACCAAATTCTGGCCGCTGTTAATGAAGTGGTGCTAGGCAAAGAAGCACAAGTTAAACTGTCGCTCGCCTGCATTATTGCTCGCGGACATTTACTGATTGAAGACCAACCGGGCATGGGTAAAACCACGCTGGCCCATACACTTGCGACTGTGTTGGGGCTTAAATATCAGCGCGTACAGTTCACCAGCGATTTATTACCCGCCGATATTTTAGGCGTTTCGGTGTACGACAGAAATTCAGCCAGCTTTAAATTTCACCATGGCGCTGTTTTTACCAATGTGTTGCTGGCAGATGAAATTAACCGCGCCACACCCAAAACCCAAAGTGCCTTATTAGAGGTCATGGAAGAGGCGCAAGTTACCATTGACGGCAATACTTACCCACTTCCGCAGCCGTTTTTTGTGATTGCCACGCAAAACCCAGTGCAACATATTGGAACTTTTCCGCTGCCAGAATCTCAACTCGACCGCTTCTTAATGCGCATCAGTTTAGGCTACCCAGACCACGCCTCTGAACGCGCTTTATTAAAAAACCAAGGCGGGCGCGCCATTGCCGGGCAAATCAAAGCGGTGTGCGATGCGCGCACCCTGATTGGCTTGCAACATGTGGCCAGCAAAATTCACGTATCTGATGGCCTACTGGATTATCTGCAAGCCTTGGTGGAATATACCCGCAGCCATTTTGCTACGGGGCTATCGCCAAGGTCTAGTCTTGGCTTGTTGCAATGCGCACGCGCCTGGGCCATGTGTGAGGGGCGAGATTTTGTCATTCCAGAAGACATCAAGACCGTATTACCAAGCGTGGTTGGGCATCGTCTGCAATCAAGCGGCAATACGCATGTAGCGCAGCAAATATTGGATAGCATTGCTATTCCAAAACTCTAGTGTTTGGAACGCAGCATGCAAGCACAATTTTGGCCGCTGACTTTTTGGAAGCGTGACTGGTGGCAACAGTGGTTTCGCGTTTCTGAAAGCAGCAATAACGTAGCCGTATTAGGCTCACGGCAAATTTATATTGTACCCACACGTTGGGGGCTGCTTTATGCGGTGATGGTGTTTCTGCTGTTGCTCGGCTCCATTAACTATTCGTTAAGCTTAGGCTTTTACCTTACTTTTCTATTAACCTCTCTGGGTTGCGTGGCCATGTTTCACACTTGGCTCAACTTTGCCCATCTTGAAATTGAAATATTAAGCGCCAAACCTGTTTTTGCTGGGCAAGAAGCGCTTGTCCACATCCAAGTCAAAGAATATAAAAACCAACAACGGCATAGCATTGCCGCGCATTTTGATGCAGAATCTGCCGTGCTTCACACGATTCCAGCACTTGGGGCACAGTTATTTGCCGTGCCCATTAGCACGCGTCAGCGCGGCTGGTTGAGCCTGCCTAAATTGGTTTTTTATACCGAATTCCCACTAGGGCTATTTCACGCTTGGGCAATAGTTCGCCATCCAATGAATATCATGGTGTATGCAAGCCCCAGCGAAAATCCTAGCCCAGTGGTGCCGGTTGTCAGCGGGCTGGCCAGTGCATCGCCGCATGCCAGCCAGCAAGGTGACGATGATTTTATTGGGCATAAAAGCTATCAAATCGGTGACGCGCCAAGCCGCCTTGATTGGAAAGCTTCAAGCCGCGGCGTTGGCATGCTGACCAAACGCTATAGCGGCAATGCACAAGAAATCCTCTGGCTCGATTGGGCGACCACCCAAGGATTACCCATGGAAGAGCGCATCGCCATGCTGACAAAATCTGTGATTGATGCCCATAGCACACAACTTACTTTTGGCCTAAAACTCCCCGGCAATACCGTTCAGCCTGGCCAAGATGAAGCGCATTATCATCGCTGCCTACAGGTACTGGCGTTACTATGAACACGTCACCAAAGCCGCAGCATTTCAAATGGTTGCTGGCAACACTGGCGCTTATTCTGCTGTTGCATGCAGGCAATTTGCCAATCTGGGTGGTCATTATCAGCGCCCTGTTTGGCATATGGCGCTTTTTTATTCTTAGTAAAAACTGGCCCATGCCAAAACTCTATATACTGGCACCCATCACCATTGGCATTGGCTTGGGCATTATTTTTACCTTTGGTGGCATGTTTGGTCGCGATACCAGCCTTGCACTGCTCGTTTCAATGCTTTCCCTTAAATTATTAGAAACCAAAACCAAGCGCGACTTTTACTTAGTCGTCATTTTGGGCTATTTTGTGGTGGGCAAGTTATTCTTGTTCAATCAGTCCATGTTCACGTTTGTGTTGAGCATTGCGCCTTTAGCTTTACTAACTGCGGCACTTGTTCAAATTAACTCAACCCACGCGCAGCCAAGCACATATTTACTAAAATATGCGGCAAAAATGCTGCTGCAGGCGATTCCGCTGATGCTGGTACTGTTTGTACTTTTTCCGCGCATTCCTGGCCCATTGTGGAGTTTGCCGCAAGATGCGCACAGTAAAATTGGTTTGCCGGGCCTGAGTGATTCCATTAAATTCAACCAAGTAAGCCAAAATGCGCAAGACAACAGCGTGGCGTTTCGGGTGAAGTTTAAAGGCGATGTCCCCGCGCAACAACAGCTTTATTGGCGCGGCCCAGTGTTGTGGACAAGCTACCAGGATGAATGGAATATTAGCAACCAAGCGGGCTATATTAACCAAGAACCGCTCGCTATCGGTGGCGAACCCATTGAATACAGCATCACCTTAGAGCCACACAAGCAAAAATGGCTGCTCATGCTCGATATGCCTAGTCAGGTTCCTGATTTTGCAACGTTTACGCATGATTATTCTGTGGTTGCCAAAGAGCCGGTTTATACCCGTATTCGTTACGATGCGACTTCATACGCCCATTATCGCTTGGGGGCAAACCGCCTTACCCAGCGCGAAAAAAACCTGAGTTTACAACTAGAAGAAGGTGTCAACCCACGCACCATTGCGCTTGCCGAGCAATGGATTGATTTAAATGCAGAAGATACCGTGAATCAAGCGCTTAAACTATTTAGAGAAAAAGATTTTTACTACACGCTTAACCCACCGATTTTAGGTAAAGACCCGATTGATGACTTTTTGTTTAACACCAAGCGCGGCTTTTGCGAGCATTACGCGATTAGTTTTGTGGTGCTGATGCGGGCGGCGGGCTTGCCCGCGCGCGTGGTCACAGGTTATCAGGGCGGAGAACTTAATCCGCATGATAATTTTTTAATCGTGCGCCAAATGGACGCCCACGCCTGGGCTGAAGTTTGGCTCAAAGACCGCGGCTGGGTGCGCGTTGACCCCACCGCTGCAGTAGCCCCTACGCGCATAGAACGCGGCATTGTAGAGGCCGCGCGCGTTGCCAGACCCGCACCTAGGCAAACCAAAGCTGAAACCAGCAACTTACCCGTGGCGGCACGCGCAAGAGATTACCATTGGCTGCATCAAACGATGCTGCGCTTAGATAGCATCGACAATGGCTGGAACCAATGGGTGATAGGCTACAACCAAAAGAAACAGCAAGCCGTATTGAGCCAAATTACTGGGCAAAGCGTGACGGTGAACACATTACTGATTTGGCTAATTTGCGCGTTGATGCTATTGGGTGGCTTGACGCTTTTCATCATTTTCAGAAAAAACCGGCAAAAACAGAGCCGCACCCAGCAACTTTACGGGCAGTATATTCGCGCGTTAAAGCCTTTTGACTTAGCCCCAAAGCCACACGAAGGCGCGCTAGACTTTGCCGAGCGTGTGGCCATGGCTCTGCCACAGCTTAAAAAAGAAGTATTTAATATTGCAGAAAGTTATAATACGTTGCAATACAGCCGTTTTAGCAGCCTGCCAGACACGACACTGCTCGCTGACTTTGAAAAGACAATTCAGCAATTTAACCCAAAAAGCACGCCACAATCTCATGCAAAACGCTAACCAGCCATTGACGGATGAAACCGGAATGCGCGCCGCAATAGAACTGGCAAAGCTTGCGGCTTTGCGTGGTGAAGTGCCAGTAGGCGCGATTGTGGTGAAAGAAGGCGTCATTATTGGCCGTGGCAGCAATGCGCCCATTGAACACCATGACCCAAGCGCACACGCTGAAATTATCGCCATGCGAGAAGCCGCCGCATTGCTTGGTAATTATCGACTGGTCGGATGCACGTTGTATGTCACCTTAGAGCCTTGTGCCATGTGTAGCGGCGCGATTCAGCATGCTCGCATCGCAAGGTTGGTCTATGGCGCACAAGACCCCAAAACCGGTGCTTGTGGAAGCGTGATAGACTTAATGGCCGAACCAAAGCTAAACCACCACACCGAAGTTGTCAGCGGCGTATTAGCTCAAGAATGCGGTGCTTTACTTTCAGATTTTTTTAGAGCCCGCCGACTAGCCAAGCTGTAAATACAACACAACGCTTCAAGACAGTACGCATAAAAAAACTCGCCGAAGCGAGTTTTTTATTTGAGCGCTCAAACTGCAATATTAGTCATCGCCACCCATAAACGCCATCAACAAGTGCAATAAGTTAGTAAACATATTGTGCAAGCTGATGTAAATGCTCATGGTTGCCAAGATGTAATTGGTTTGGCCACCGCGCACGATTTGGTTGATTTCATACAAAATAAACCCTGCCATTAACATCACAACGACCGCAGAAATGGTGAGTGATAACGCTGGAATTTGGAAGAAAAAGTTAGCTAAAATTGCTGCAATTACCACCACAAAGCCAATGGTTAAAAATTTACCCATAAAGCTGAAGTCGCGTTTAGTGTTAGAGGCTACGCCTGCTAAAGTTAAGAAAGAAATAGCCGTACCACCCGCAGCCAAGCCGATAAGTTGCGCACCATTACTTAAATTAAGAGCGTATTGCAAAATTGGGCCTAACAACACACCCATAATAAAGGTGAATGCAAACAGCAACCAAACACCTGCTGCATTATTGGCATTTTTGGCAATCAGCCATGTCATGCCGAACACGGCAGCAAAAATACCAATAAACACCATAATCGGGCTAGAGGCCATCATCCATGCAAAATTCATGTTAATGCCCACCACTGCACCAATCACAGTTGGAATCATGGTCATGCCCAACATCGCATAAGTGTTACGCAACACTTTATTTTGCGCTTCAACCGCGGTGGTTTCACGACCTAAAACTTGAATATTTTCTGACATTGTTATTTCCTCAATTAAAATATGCCTAACAGGCAACGTTGCTAAGATAGCGATTTTTGCAATAAGTTTCAAGTGTTAATGCAGGTTTTACACAATACGCCAGTGCGAAACCCATGCGATATTAAACCCGTACACTTGCTAAAGTTGTGCTCAAAACTTGCCGAAACAAGCAATTAAAAATGTCTTTTTAAGCAAAATTTACACATCAACCTTTTTGATGCCTCTGCGAGCCTTTATTTATAAGGCTCGCAGAGCATAAATTTTTTCTCGGGCATTTTTATTAATAAATACAGTCGTTTTTAACGCGCTAAAATCAATGAGAAATCATACCAAAACCACGGCAACATTGCCGCCCAACATCAGACAAATAATTCACCTTCGGTAATGCCAATTTGCGCCACTTGATGCACGGCTTTTACAAAATCACCATTTTCGTGCAGTGCATCTAAGGTTGGCGGTTGCCTGTGGCCGTGCATGCGCGCCAAGCGGCTTAAACTTTGCGCTGAAATTGTCCACTTTAAATTTGCGAGTAATTCATCGGCCATGGCGGGCTGATTACATAACAGCACCATATCGCAGCCGGCATTAAGTGCTGCCAGTGCACGTGTGGTGACATCGCCACCTGCACTGGCGGCTTCCATACTTAAATCGTCGCTAAAAATCACGCCATTAAAGCCTAGCCGCTCGCGCAACACTTTTTGCAGCCATTTCGGTGAAAACCCAGCGGGTTTATCATCCACGCTTGTGTAAATGACGTGCGCGGGCATAATCGCTTGAATGCCGTCATCAATCAGCATTCTAAAAGGCTGCATATCATTTTGCGCAATTTGGTCAAAACTGCGTTCATCCACGGGCATACTCACATGCGTATCGCCCGCCACAAAACCATGCCCAGGAAAATGCTTACCCACCGCTGCCATGCCGCCTTTTTTAAGGCCTTGCATCAAAGCAAAAGCCAAGTCATTAATGGCCTGTGGGTTTAAATGAAACGCGCGATCACCAATCACCAAGCTATCGCCGTAATCCATATCCAATACCGGCGTAAAGCTAAAATCCACGCCGTGCGCGCGTAACTCTGCCGCTAAAATCCAGCCTGCTTCCGTAGCAAGCTCTTTGGCCTTTTTAGGGTTTTTATCCCATATTTTGCCAAATTCACGCATGGGCGGAATTTTAGTAAAGCCTTCTCTAAAACGTTGCACACGTCCGCCTTCATGATCTACCGCAATCAATAATGGTGGCTGACGCACCGCATGAATGCTGGCTGTGAGTGCTTTTAATTGTGCGTTATTTTCATAATTACGCTTAAACAAAATCACCCCGCCCACGAGCGGATGTTGCAAACGCTTGATGTCGTCAGCGCTGAGCACTGTGCCTACAACATCAATCATCACTGGACCTAATGACATACTAATCCTTCATTCCTTAAACCTCAGATAAAATCACCCAAACAGCTGCCGCAAGTAATATCAACAAAATAATGCCAATCGTCCAAGCTGCAGGCGCATTTACGCCACCTTGCTTTGCCAACTCAATATTGACTTGCTCTGGCGCAAAGGCAGCATTGATAGCCTTGACCTTTTTATCTACGTGACTTTTATACCAAATATTGCCAAACCAGCCGAATAAAGCCGCCACTGCCCAAGTCACCGCTCGTCCTAGTGATTCCGGGAGGGGGAAATAAGTTTCAATCACCACGTCAAGTACCAAAATCGCAAAAACAATAGCGGCTAGACTATACATTTTTCGATAGACCAACCAAATAATTCCCAAAAAGAAAGCGGCCCAATTCCATGACAAGGGTGATTTTTTTACGGCTGCCGTTGCCCATTTCTTTTGATAATACTGGTAATTTTTGCCCACAAATACGGCTGTGGCTTCATCCTCAACGCTTGCCATTTCAGGCGCCAATTCAGTGATCTGTGTCAATATGTTCTCCCTATAAAAATTTTAGTGAGTTATTTTTCTGTTCTAACGTCGAGTTTATCACGCAAATAATCGCCACCTAAATTGATGGCTAAAATTAAACTCATCAAACTCAAGCCCACAATCAGCACATAGTGCGGTGCGACTAGCATATAGCGCACACCGTCACGTAGCATCGCGCCCCAGCTCGCGTTTGGTGCCTGTATGCCTAAACCGAGAAATGACAAAGAAGCCTCGGCAATCATCACGCTGGCTAAACTATACGTGGCTTCAACCACTAAGATGGAAGCCAGCAATGGCAAAATATGCCGAAAAATCAGGCGTGGCACAGTAGCGCCCAACGACTCGGCAGCCAGCACATGCTGACGGTAGCGCAATGCTAGGGTCTGCCCGCGTGTGAGTCTGGCATAGCTTACCCAGCCTGTCATGCTGAGCGCAATGGTGAGGTTCACCAAGCCAGGCCCTAACACGGCAGCAAACGCAATCGCCAACAAAATGCCGGGGAATGCCAAAAAAATATCCGTGATTTTCATCAAAAACTGGTCAATTTTGCCACCATAAAAACCGGCAATTAAACCTACCAACACACCAATGGTCATGGTGACTACCGTCACCACAGTAGCCACCACAAATGAAACTTCAACGCCCCGCAACAATCGCGCCAAAATACTGCGGCCCAAATCATCTGCCCCTAACCAATAAGCAGCACTTGGCGTACTCAAAATAGCATTTAAATCAATACTGTTCGGATTAAGCCCAAATAGTCGGCCAAGCATCACAGCGATAAGCCAAAATGACAACACAGTGATGGCAAATTTTTTCATATGGATTAGCCCGCAAACTTCACGCGTGGGTCTGCCATGCGATATAAAACATCTGTAACAAAATTCACCAACACATAACTTAACGCCACTACCAGCACGCAAGCCTGCGTCACTGGGTAATCGCGCTTTTCGATACTTTCAACTAAAAGTCTTCCGATGCCATCCCAACTGAAAATGGTTTCGGTAATCACCGTACCCGCTAACAAACTGCCCATCTGCAGGCCAACAATTGTAATAATGGGTAATAAGGCAGCGCGCAACGCATGGCGCAATATGACAGTTTTTTCTGTGAGGCCTTTAGCGCGTGCAGTACGGATGTAGTCATCATTCAGCACCTCTAACAGGCTGGTTCGCGTCATGCGCGTAAGAATTGCGCTTAAGCCAAAACCCAGCGTGAGCGCAGGCAAAATAATAGAAGTGTTTGATTCCATACCGCTCACAGGCAACCAACCTAACCACACGGCAAATATCAACATCAACATCGGCCCCAGCCAAAACGCAGGCATGGCTGAAAGCCGCACGCTGACGAGCGTAACCACAATATCCTGCCAGTGATTGGCCTTAAGTGCCGCAAAAATACCAAGCGGTATACCAATACTGATACCAATCAACAATGACAGCAAGGCAAGCTTTACCGTTGCTGGATAACGCGTTTTAAGCATCTCAATTATTGGCGTTTTTGTATGGATGGATTGCCCAAAGTCGCCATGCGCTAATTTAATCAAATAGCGACTAAATTGCGTCACGACCGGCTGATTTAAGCCCAAATCTGCCCGCAACATATCGCGGTCAGCCGTGCTGGCAGACTCGCCCAACATCACTTCAACGGGGTCGCCCGGCACTAAATGTATGAGCAAAAAAGTGAGCAACAGCACGCCAAAAATCACGGTGGCAAAGCTGGAAATTTGTTTAAATATTGAGGTCATTCGCACACTATTATAAACCTACAAAACCCCACGAGAAAAATTTAATGCCCTGCAAGCCTCATAGAATAAGGCTTGTAGCGGTGCTAAAATGGTTACGTCAATTTTTACAAGATAAATCAGACAAATGCTACTTAGTTAATCAGCACGCGCGTGCCCACTTTAACCTGCTCAAATAACGCAATGACATCCGCACTGCGCATACGAATACAGCCATGCGAGTGTGGCTCACCCATCGGCTCGCTATCTGGTGTGCCGTGAATGTAAATATAACGCTGCATACTATCGACATTACCCAGCCTATTTTTGCCAATTTCAGTGCCGCTTAGCCACAAAATACGGGTTAAAATCCAATCACGGTTTGGAAATTGCGCCATCAACTCAGGCGTGCAAATTTCACCCGTTAATCTGCGCCCAACAAACACGGCGTTTAAAGGCGCACCCATACCAATTTTTGCACGGATAATATGTGTACCAAGTGGGGTACAACCACTATTTTTTTCACATCCCACGCCATTCGTAGCCGTTGATATACAATAAACAGCCTTCGTTGTACCTGCGCTATCTAGCAGGGTAAGCGTTTGGTGAGCTATAGAAATATCAATATTCATTTCATTCATTTCTGACTTAGGCGCATCTTAATGAAGCGTTAGCAAAGCACTTTTTTAGCACCTCGCCACATTGCAAAATGGCAGTATTTATTAAATTAGTGCACCTTACGATAAGTAATTTTAGCAAGATCATCCCAATTCCCATCTGTTTTAGGCGTGAAATGGATTATATTATTACGCATAGCTGCAAACTGTCCTTCATACCAAAGTGGAATATATGGTAATTGTGCATGAATTCTTTTGGTCACTGCCGGCCAGTTTTCAACTACCAGCAACTGGTCTAACGATGCATCAGAAAATCTACCACGATTAAATCCATGGGGGGGAAAGCTATCAGAACCGAAAACTTTACGATATATTTCCGGCGTTTTAATCCCAACCCATGTCAGTCCGTATAACTGAAAATTCCCCTGTTTTACATCCGCAAAAAACGTACCCCAATCAAGGCTACGAATTTCCAAATCAATTCCAGCCTCAGCCATTTGTGCTTGCATGATGGTTGCCAAGCGGACTCGCTGGGCATCTGTTGATGTTTTATATACTAATTTGAGTGGTAACTGAACGCCTGCTTCCAGTAACAACTGCCGTGCCCGTTTGGGGTTGTAATCATAAGCAGGCAATGCACTCTTGTGATTTGTGTAATGCTCGGGTGGCAATATCGCGCTGGCTAGCCGTGTTTGGCGCGTCATGACTTTTGCAATGATGGTTTCGCGGTCAATCGCATGCGCTATGGCTTGCCGTACTTTTAAACTCTGTAAAATCGGATCTTGCATATTTAAACCTAAATATGAAAAATTCGCGCCCACACTATTTTTTAGCGTGATTTCAGACTTGCTCTCCAAATGTTGAATTAATTCGGACGGCAACTCTCCTTGCAATAAATCCACTTCACCATGTAGCAGTTTCAACACCCGGACTGTTGGGTCCTTCACTTCTAGCAAACTGATTCGCTGACCATCTTTTACCCGCTGTAAAGTGAGTTTATTCCCCCAATCAAGCAGTTGTATCGAGCCACTACCGACAGGGTGATGCGAAAAGTCGTGATTCTTTTCTACTAAAGCTGCAGGTAAAATACCTATCAAAAGTTTAGTGGGAAAATTAGCATCGTCTTTTTTTAACTTAAAAATTAAAGTGTCGTCATTGAGAACAACAATTTCTTGAATATTTGAAAATTCCGCAGCATGAGGTGAGTCAGCTAAATTGGTAAATGAGTCATAGGTCGCCTTCACATCTCGGGCATTTAAAAATGTTGAGCGGATTTTAGTTGGGGTATTAAAAGCTGAACGTTTTGCTTTTAATGTGAATTGAAACTCTCTATTACTCAAGACCAACCAAGAAGCCAAGCTAGGTGTGGGCCTTGAATGTTGATCAAAATCGACCAAGCTTTGATAAATAAGTCTGTTCACGCGCTCTGAAGCAGCATCTGTCGCATAGCGCGGGTCTAAGTTAAGGGGCATTTGTCCAATGGCAAATATAATTTCGCGACCATGCGATGTTGGCTCAGAAGATGTTGCACTGCCATTGGCTACTGAAAAGCATATCACCAACACAATTGCCAACAAAGTCGGTTTTAACAGTGTTAAACCTCGCATGTGAAAAGCACTTCTACTTTGAACGTAGACCTGAAACTAAACAAAATTCACCCTCAGATAAAGAAAAAGCCAATCTATAAAGAATGGCTTATTTATTTGGTCGGGACGGCAAGATTCGAACTTGCGACCCCATGCACCCCATGCATGTACGCTACCAGGCTGCGCTACGCCCCGAACCGATGTTGAGCAACACTTCAACACAGGCTGTATTATACCGCAATTAGGGAGGCTAATTTTAGCTGGCCAGCTAAAATTATGAGGTTGCTTGCATTGAAGGGCGAAGCAAAGCTAATATTTCAAGCAACTCTGCTTTTAATGAGGCTAAATCAAAATCATTACTTGCTTGCGCTTCATTATCTTGATGCTCAGCGAGAGTCGATGACAGTTGCACTGTATTCACGTTTGATTCGCTACCATTAGCCTCATCTAAACGCAGTCTTGCACCACTGATTGTAAAGCCTTGCTCATACAACAGTTCGCGAATACGGCGAATTAATAAAACCTCATGGTGCTGATAATAACGACGATTGCCACGTCTTTTAACGGGTTTAAGCTGAGTAAACTCTTGCTCCCAGTACCTAAGTACATGAGGTTTAACACCACAAAGCTCACTCACTTCACCAATGGTAAAATACCGTTTTGCTGGTATCGCTGGTAACTGCACTTTTGCTGTTGGATTACTCATAGGCGCTCACTTAACTTATTGTTTAGGATGCTAAATAAATTAATTTCTATTTTGCGTAATGCTCTTCAACTTTACTTTTTAGCTTTTGACTTGCATGAAAAGTCACAACGCGACGTGCAGTAATTGGAATCTCTTCACCTGTTTTAGGGTTTCGGCCAGGACGCTCTGACTTTTTACGCAACTCAAAATTACCAAAGCCAGATAGCTTTACGCTGTCACCTGCCTCAAGCGCAATACGCACTTCTTCAAAAAAGGCTTCCACCATATCTTTTGCTTCGCGCTTATTTAAGCCCACTTGCTCATAAAGCAAGTCTGCAAGTTCAGCTTTTGTTAATGTCATATTACACTCCCGCTTGTTTCTAGCATTTTAATGCTTTTTTTATGTACCAATAATCAATTAAAAACTGATGAAAAATAAAAAATCAGTGAATTTAATATAAAAAATAGGTACCCTTAATTTCTTAATTCCGCCTTAAATTCATTTTGTAACAATTGTAACAGATTTGCCATCGTTGTATCGGCATCATTATCAGTTAAAGTTTTTTGAGTATCATGCATAAGTACTGATAATGCAAGGCTTTTTTTGTTTTCTGCGACACCTTTGCCTTGGTATAAATCAAATAACGCCACCTCTGATACGAGCAGTAAATTGGCGTTATTGATACAACTTAATACGTCTCCAGCAGCAATATTTTCATCTATCACAATGGCAATATCTCGGCGTACAGGCAGCAATTTTGACACGTCATGATAACTGGGCAAGTCACGGCTTACGATTGCAGCGACTTCAATTTCAAATAAATAGGCACTATTTGGTAAGTCATATTGTTGCTGCCATTTCGGGTGCAATTTACCAAACCGACCGACTACCTTGCCATTGAGCAATATTTTGGCAGATTGTCCCGGGTGCAATGCTGTGTGTTCTGCTTTTTCAAACACAGCCTTAGACCCAAGCAACCCTTCAATGTGTGCTTTAACATCAAAGAAATCTACTTCCGCACCTGTTGTAGCCCATTGTTCTGGAAGAGCACTTCCGTAGGCCAAACCTGAAATTCGTGTCGCCTCAGTATAACTCACCCCTTGTTGGTGGTATACGGCGCCAATTTCAAAAACAAATGCCCGGTCTTGTTTACGATTTAAGTTATAACGCAGTGCATCGAGCAACCCACCCCATAAACTTGTACGCATCACACTTAAATTACTGGCAATCGGATTTTTTAGCTTGATGGGGTTCAGATTTCCTAATAAATCACGCTCCCAGCTTTCGTCTACAAAGCTGTAAGTCACTACTTCTTGGTACCCTTCTGCTACCAACGCATCTCTTAATTGGTTAAGCGCTAGTTCCTTTTCAGGGCTTGCCAACATACGCAACGTTGCCACTGGAGGAGTAGCTGGAATATGGTCGTAACCATGTAGCCGTGCAATTTCTTCTATTAAGTCTTCTTCTATTGCAATATCAAAACGGTAACTTGGTGGTGTTACCGTAAAAACATTGTTTAACTCTTTATAAGAAAATCCTAGTTGCGTTAATAGCTGTGCTACTTTTTCCTGCTCAAATGCAATACCTAACACTGAAACTAAACGTGTCATCCTTAATTTAACAGCATGACGCGCAGGCATTTCACCCGCAACATCAGTGATTTCCCCTGCGCTACCGCCACAAATTTGCTGAATCAATGTTGTCGCATATTCAATGGCATTGCGCGTGTTACCAAAATCTACGCCGCGCTCAAACCGATAAGATGAGTCTGTGCTCAGGCCGATTCGTCGCGCTTTACCTGCAATTACCGCCGGAATAAAAAAGGCACTTTCTAAAAATAGTTCCATCGTTGCATCGTCTACGGAGGTAGGTTTTCCTCCCATAATGCCGGCTAACGCTACTGGTCCACTAGCATCGGCAATCACCAAGTCATCTACTTTTAGTTCAACGGTTTGATCATTGAGTAAATTCAGTGACTCACCCGCATTTGCAAAACGCACCGATATATCACCATTTAATTTGGCCGCATCAAACGCGTGTAAAGGCTGACCTAATTCAAGTAACACATAGTTGGTCACATCGACCACAGCACTAATGCTACGCAAACCGCTACGCTCAAGACGCTTTACCATCCACGCAGGCGTTGGGGCATTTGCATTAACCCCTGAAATCAAACGGCCACTATAGCGTGGACATACCGCTTGCGCATTCACCGTTACTTGCTTGGTTTGTTGCAACGTAGCCGTTGCAGGTGTAATTTCAACAAATTTAGTCTTGGCTCCAGTAATGGCAGCCACATCGCGCGCAATACCGGTAATACTCAAGCAATCACTGCGATTTGGTGTGAGTTTTAACGTGAATACATGGTCATCTAAGTCCAAGTGCTCTCGAATATTTAGGCCGATCACGGCATGGCTCTCCAGTTCTAGTAAGCCTGACGCCTCAGCGCTGATGCCTAACTCTTTTGATGAACACATCATGCCGAAAGACTCTACACCACGTACTTTAGCTTGTTTAATCGAAATGCCGGGCAACTCAGCACCTACCAGCGCGCATGGGGCAATTAGTCCGACGCGTGCATTGGCTGCACCACACACAATTTGCAGAGGTTCTCCTTGACCGATATCCACCTTAAGAACTTGTAGGCGGTCTGCATCTGGATGCTTTTCGGCTGATACGATTTTAGCAACCACGACATTGCTAAAAGATGCAGCAACAGGTTGCATGTCTTCAACTTCTAGCCCTGCCATTGTCAGGGCGTGACTTAACGCCTGACTGTCCAAGTCTGTATCCACTAAAGTTCGTAACCAGTTTTCTGAAAATTGCATAATGCTTTAATGCCTTCAATTATAAAAATGCACTCGCTAAAAAATCTTTAAGCCGCAGATAAACGCAGATGTACGCAGGTTTTAGATTAAAACTAAAGTATTTAGCTATTATCTGCGGCTAACAAAATAATCTATTACCTGAATTGGCTTAAAAAGCGCAAATCATTATTAAAGAAATGGCGCAAATCATTCACGCCATAACGCAACATAGTTAAACGCTCAATACCTAAACCAAAGGCAAAGCCACGATATTTCTCGCTGTCGATATTCACATGTTTAAACACTTCTGGGTGCACCATGCCACAACCACCAATTTCCAGCCAACCACCATTCCAGCTCATATCCATTTCAGCAGAGGGCTCTGTGAAAGGAAAAAATGAGGGTCTGAACCGCACAGTCAAGTCATCGCGCTCAAAGAATTTTTGCAGGAAATCTTGCACAACGCCTTTTAAATTGGCAAAACTGATGTCTTCATCCACCCACAGACCTTCAACCTGGTGAAACATCGGCGAGTGCGTTGCATCTGAATCCACCCGGTAAACACGGCCTGGCGCAATGATTTTTAAAGGGGGTGTTTTGTTGGTTTTTAAGGCATTCTCCATATATCGCACTTGCACAGGCGAGGTATGCGTTCTGAGCACGTGCGCATCATCAATGTAGAACGTGTCGTGCATTGCGCGTGCTGGGTGATCTTCAGGAATATTCAAGGCAGTGAAATTATAAAAATCTGTTTCAATTTCAGGGCCGGTTGCCACTTCAAAACCAATGGAATGAAATAGCGATTCAACACGTTTTAGCGTGAGCGTGACTGGATGCAAACCACCTTGAGCCTGTGCACGGGCAGGTAAAGTCACATCAATCGATTCTTGCGCTAGCTGTTTGGCCTGCTCTGCGTTTAACAAAGCTTCACGACGAGCAGTTAAAGCGGCTTCAACTGCTTGCTTGACCACGTTGATGGCAGCACCGGCGGCTGGACGCTCTTCAGCAGTTAACTTTCCCAAGCCCTTCAAGGCATCCGTCAGCAGGCCAGATTTTCCCAAATACTTTGCTTTGGCAACTTCCAGGTCGTTCATGGTTGTGCTGCAAGCAAAATCTGTTTGCGCTTCTGAAATTAAATGCGTTAAATCAGCCATATATTTTAAGAATCTTTAAATTAACTGCGGAGGAATGACACAATTTGTTGATTTTACAGTAAAAAAAAGAGGCCTAAGCCTCTTTTTTTGTTTTTTCAACTTAAGCGGCTAAAGCATTTTTTGCTGATTCTACAAATTTAGCAAATGCTGCTTTATCAAATACCGCCAAGTCAGCCAAGACTTTACGGTCCACTTCAATTGAAGCTTTTTTCAAGCCGTTCATGAAGCGGCTGTAAGTTAAGCCTAACTCACGTGCGCCTGCATTAATACGTGCAATCCACAAGGTGCGGAATTGACGTTTCTTTTGACGGCGGTCGCGGTATGCATATTGACCAGCCTTCATCACCGCTTGCTTGGCAACGCGGTAAACGTTTTTACGACGACCGCGATAACCTTTTGCGGCTTTTAATACTTTTTTGTGTCTTGCGCGTGCGATGACACCACGTTTTACTCTAGGCATATCGGTCTCCTTATCGTGTTGGCATCATTGCGCGAACGCGATTGATGTCTGTTGGTGAGATGATCGACGTACCACGCAATTTACGTTTTTGTTTTGTCGTCTTTTTTGTGAGGATATGGCGTAAATGTGAATGTGTACGTTTCACTTTACCATTTCCCAAGAATTTGAAGCGTTTTTTGGCGCTGCTCTTGGTTTTCATTTTTGGCATTTTGTTCTCCTTGAACTTAAGTTATGAGTGCTTAGGCATGCCGTTTAGCCGTATCACTCGGAATCTTTGCTACTACTTTTTTGCTACTTTTAATGCAATTACATTAAATCTTGTTACTTTTTTGCTTATGACTTGGTTACTTGGCTTTTTTGTGCGGGCCTAGCACCATCACCATTTGGCGGCCTTCCATTTTAGGAAACTGCTCAACCACTGCCACTTCTTTTGTATCTGCTTCTACACGTCTTAATAAGGCCAGACCAAATTCTTGGTGTGTAATCTCACGGCCCCTAAAGCGTAAAGTAATTTTTGCTTTATCGCCGTCTTCAATAAAACGGATGATATTACGCACTTTAATGGCGTAATCGCCATCGTCAGTACCTGGGCGAAACTTAATTTCTTTGACCTGCACTTGTTTTTGCTTAAGCTTAACTTCGTGCTGTTTCTTACTTTCGGCATATTTAAATTTGCCGTAATCCATCAATCTACACACGGGCGGGCTGGCGTTTGGCGCAATTTCCACCAAGTCAATATCGGCTTCTTCAGCTTTTGCAAACGCTTCTGCTAATGCAACAATCCCTAGAGGTTCACCCTCTATGCCCAACAAACGAACAGGTGATGCAGTAATATCACCATTGATTCGCGTTTCTTTGTCCTGTGCTATATCAATTTCTCCAAATAGTTAAGCCGCGCTTCGACAGAAAATCCCTGAATTGGGATGCTAAGCCTTAGTTTCAACCTCTGCTTTTAAGCGCTCTATGAACGCTGCAATCGGCATCGATCCTAAGTCTTCGCCTTTTCTGGTACGCACGGCTACTTGTCCTGTTTGCATTTCACGCTCACCTGCTACCAGCAAGTAAGGCATTTTCTGCATTGAATGTTCGCGTATTTTATAGGTAATCTTCTCATTTCTCAAGTCAAATTCGCATCTAATGCCATTTTTCTTTAAATTTTCAACTACTTGGCGCACGTAATCGGCTTGGTTTTCTGAAATATTGAGCACCATCGCTTGTACAGGTGCCAGCCAGAGCGGCATCGCGCCTGCGTAGTTTTCAATGAGAATGCCAATAAAGCGCTCCATCGAGCCGACTATCGCACGGTGTAGCATCACTGGACGCTTGCGTGAATTGTCTTCTGCCACGTATTCAGCATCCAAACGCTCAGGGAGGTTGAAGTCAAGCTGAATAGTGCCGCATTGCCACAGGCGTCCCAGCGAATCTTTCAGGGTAAATTCGATTTTAGGGCCATAAAATGCGCCCTCTCCCGGCTGTAAATCAAAAGCTAGATTATTTTTATTAAGTGCGTTCGCGAGTGATGCTTCGGCTTTATCCCAAGTTTCGTCACTTCCTACGCGTTTTTCTGGGCGCGTTGAAAGTTTCACCAGCACATCGGTAAAGCCAAAGTCGCCATAAGCTTTGTAGAGCATTTGAATAAAATCCGCAACTTCTGACTCAATTTGTTCTTCTGTACAGAAAATATGTGCGTCATCTTGGGTAAAGCCGCGCACGCGCATCAAGCCATGTAGGGACCCGGATGGCTCGTTACGGTGGCAAGAGCCAAACTCGGCCAAACGCAACGGCAAATCGCGATAGCTATGCAGCCCGCTGTTAAAGATTTGAATGTGGCCGGGGCAGTTCATTGGCTTCACTGCGTAATCGCGGCTTTCAGATGCGGTTACAAACATGTTGTCGCGATAGTTTTGCCAATGGCCTGATTTTTCCCACAAGGTTTTATCCATAATGGTTGGCGTGCGGACCTCTTGGTAGCCGAAATCTCGAAACATTTGGCGCATGTATTGCTCAATTTCCTGCCAAATACTCCAGCCGCGCGGATGCCAGAACACCATGCCTGGCGCGTCGTCTTGCATGTGGAAATAATCCAACTGTTTGCCCAGTTTTCGGTGGTCACGCTTTTCAGCTTCTTCTAGCTGAAATAAGTACGCGTCCAACTCTTCTTTATTGCGCCAAGCGGTGCCGTACACGCGCTGCAGCATTTCGTTATTGCTATCGCCACGCCAGTAAGCGCCCGCTAACTTCATGAGTTTAAATGCTTTTAGCTTGCCAGTGTTCGGCACGTGCGGCCCACGACAAAGGTCAGTAAAGCGGCCTTCAGTGTAGAGTGATACATCTTCACCCGCTGGAATCGCGCCAATAATTTCGGCCTTATAATCTTCACCTATGCTTTTAAAGTAGGCAACCGCTTCATCGCGCGGCAATACTTGGCGGGTCACTGGCTCGTCTTTTTTCGCCAGTTCCACCATTTTCTTTTCTATCATCAGCAAATCTTCTGGCGTAAAGGCGCGCACGTAAGAAAAATCATAGAAAAAACCATTTTCAATCACAGGGCCAATGGTGACTTGCGCATCAGGAAACAATTCTTTCACCGCATAAGCTAACAAATGCGCGGTGGAATGGCGAATAATATCTAGCCCTTCTGGATTTTTGTCGGTGATAATTGCCACATCGCTGTCAGCCTCGATTAAAAAGCTGGTATCCACGATTTTATCGTTCACCTTGCCGGCGAGCGCCGCTTTTGCAAGCCCTGCGCCAATATTGAGGGCGACTTCAGCCACAGTCACAGGCGCATCAAAACTACGTTGAGAGCCATCAGGTAAACGAATTACAGGCATGCGATTTCCAATTTATTAAGTTGCAATTATCGTTAGGGGATTTTGTCACTAATATGCCACGTGGCATTTGCTAAAAATTCAACATGAGATTATCGCATACCTCATTGGTAGTCAGCAATTTTTGCGAACTTAAGTGTGGTTAAGTTGCGATGATTTAAGGCGAGTTTTACGTACGCTTAATCACAGACCAAAAGGCATAAAATTGACAAAAAACCGCCCGAGAAAAATTTTATGCCCTACAAGCCTTTATTTATAAGGCTCGCAGGGCATCGAAAAAGGTTGCATGGGTTTTGAGCGCTTAAAACCCTAAAAAATTAGTCCGCATTAAGCGCTAATAATGCAGCATAACCAGCCCGATAATCAGAATATTGCAGTTGGAACCCTGTGGCCAATAGGGCACGATTACTTAAGCGCTTGCCGCTTTGTATGACTGGAACATGCGCATTAAACGCAATATTGAGTTGTAGCGCGAGCCATTGCAGCACTTCATACTGGCTGACAGGCTTAGCGTCCGTAACAATATAACAAGGCGCGATGGGCGTTTGATGCAGCACTTTTTGCACCAAAAAAACCAAAAACGCAGCGGCATCGTCGCGATGAATGCGATTGGTCCAGCTATTTTGCGCGGGCCACAGCGCTGGCGTTTTGGCAAGGTGAATCATGCGCAAGCGGCGCGGCCCGTAAATGCCTGAAAGCCGCAATGCCGTATGGCCGCAGGTCAAACCTTCGAGAAGCCGTTCAGCTTCCAGCAGCCGTTCGCCACCAAAATCTGCCGCAATCGCTGGCGTGTTTTCATCAAGCACCGCGTCTGTTACTTGCCCATACACGCGCGTGCTAGAAACAAAAAACACCTGTTTTAAGGCGGTGTTATTGACTTGTGTGGCAATCACATTGCGCAAGCCATCCACATACGCAGCTTTGTAGTGGGCATCGGTTTGCCCGTTTGCGGCTACGCAATAAACAAGAATGTCAGGCTGAATTTTTGCCAGCTTATCGAGCGTTTCAGGGTGTGTAACATCGGCCTGAATCATTTCAACATTTGTAAGCGGTGTGGCACTGCGCCGCACACCCACAACGCGATGCCCCAATTGCGCCAGTTGCAACGCCACGGCGCTGCCTAAATCGCCACAACCAATAATCAATATCGTTGCCATATCGTTAGCTGGCCGTAATCATCGTGTTGAGATGTGCCGCCGCGCTACGACCAAGCGCATCTAAGGCGTAGCCGCCTTCTAACACCGAAACAATGCGGCCTTCGGCATGCTGTTTGGCAACGGCTTTTAGTGCTTCGGTCACCCAAACGTAATCTTCTTCAAGCCACTTCAAGCCGCCCATGCTATCTTCTTGATGCGCATCAAAACCGGCTGAAATAATCAGTAATTGTGGTTTGAATCGCGCTAATGCCGGCAGCCATTGTTCATTCACCACTTTGCGTAAAGCTTTGCCATCACTGCCTGCGGCTAATGGCGTATTGATGATATGATCGTTGCCGCTGTCAGCTCCACTATAAGGGTAATATGGATGGCGAAAGCTTGAACACAGCATCACCCGCGGGTCGTCATGAAAAATATCTTCGGTACCATTGCCGTGGTGTACATCAAAATCTGCAATCGCCACGCGGGCTAGCCCATATTGTGCAATGGCATGCAGCGCCGCAACGGCCACATGGTTGAAGATGCAAAAGCCAGCTGAACTCGCGCGCCCAGCGTGATGGCCTGGCGGGCGCGTATTGCAAAATGCCACCTGCATTTGCCCGGTCATGACTAAATCCACGCCTTTCACAGCAGCCCCTGACGCACGTAAGGTGGCTTCCAAACTATGCGCATTCATGGCGGTATCGGCATCTAACTGCACTAATCCTGTTTTGGGCGATTGGCTAAAAATCCAATCAATATAGGCATTGGTATGCGCCCGCGCCAGCACGGCTTTACTGGCAAGTGGCGCTTCATATTGCGCGAGTTTACTGAATAAGCCTGCGCGCTGTAACGCCTGCTCAATGGCCTGCATACGCGCTGGGCGCTCTGGATGGTTGGCCGTCATTTCATGCCTTAAGCATGCGGCGTGGCTAATGTAGGCAGTTTTCATTGTGGTTGGCTTTAGGGCAGCAGGCGTTTTAAAAGCGGTCAATGCGCCAAGCGCTGCGCCCGCGCGTAAAAATGTTCTTCTATCCACAATCAGCCTATCCTTTTATTTTGGTAAAACAGTGCGTGATACGACCAAATGATACGCTAAAAATTCATCCTTTTTTTGCTTCACTAACCCAGCTTTTTAAAAGCGTGTCGCTGTTGGGTCAGTCAGCAATAATGCACCACTTTTGTTGTATGATAAAGTATTCATTATTGCCAGCTAACGAGCAACATTTGCATAATACATTACGCATTGCCACCTTTAATATCCATAAAGGATTAACCCATTTTAATGCGGCTTTTTCGTTGCACCAGCAGCGCGAGCTGTTGCGCAAAGTGCATGCCGACATTGTGTTTTTGCAAGAAGTGCGCGATGCGCATCACGGCCATAGCAAACGCTTTGCCAATTGGCCAACAGCGGGGCAAATGGAGTTTTTGGCTGATGCCGTTTGGCAAGATTTTTCATACGGCAAAAACGCGGTTTACCCTGCCGGGCACCATGGCAATGCGTTGTTGTCCAAGTTTCCGATTGGGCACACGTTTAACCAAGATATTTCAGCACACAGCACTGAAGAGCGCGGTATGTTACACAGTGAAATTCATATTCCAAACTGGAACACGCCGCTTCACACCATTTGTGTGCATTTAGGTCTGTTTGCGCATTGGCGCCGTCAACAATTGATGGCTGTCGCAGAGTATATTGAGCAGCATGTACCGCACGATGGGCCATTGATTATTGCCGGTGATTTTAACGACTGGAGCACGCGTTCTGGCCAACAGTTTGCCAGACGCCTACATTTGCATGAAGTGTTTGAGCATCACAATGGCAAGCCTGCGCGTAGTTTTCCATCTTGGTTGCCTGTGTTGCGGTTAGACCGTATTTATGTGCGCGGCTTTCAGGTGAACCATGCAGCGGTGCATGCAGGGCCGCACTTTATAAAATTATCAGACCACGCGGTATTGACCGCCACACTGAGAAAGTTGTAATGGATAAATTTAAGTGAAATTGCCAACGCTTGATTATTTACTGGACGCCTGACCACACACGATGACCACTTTCGTCGATGGAAATCATATACAGCTGTTACGCAACGGTACTGAGTATTTTCCTGCGTTAGTGGTGGCCATTGACCTCGCTAACCATGATATTTATCTACAAACTTACATCTACCAGGCGGATGCCATTGGCGAACTGATTGGCAATGCGCTCATGCGTGCCGCCAAGCGCGGCGTGGCCGTACATGTACTCATCGACGGTTTTGGCAGCAAAGATTTACCGCCCTATTTTGTAAAGACACTCACACACGCGGGCGTGCATGTGCGCGTTTACCGCCCCAAAATTTCGCCATGGACACTCAAAAAAAGCCGTTTACGGCGCTTGCATCAAAAAGTTGTGGTCATCGACAGCACCATCGGTTTTGTCGGCGGCATCAACATTATTGATGACTACGACATTCCGGAACCAGCGCCCAACAATGTGCCGCCACGTATAGATTACGCGGTTCGTATTGAAGGCAAACTCATGCCAGCAATCACCGATAATGTGCGTAAATTATGGCATCGCATTACATGGACACCATTACGCACCGCAAAAGCCCTGCATCAAAAAAACAAAAGTAAAAAAGCCAAAGTGAACACCGCTCCCGCCACGCCCATGAGCGCCGCACTGGTGATTCGAGATAACGTGCTGCACCGCCGCGATATTGAAGAAGCCTATTTAAGTGCCATTCAAAACGCGCGTTCTGAAATCATCATCGCCAACGCCTATTTTGTGCCTGGCTGGCGGTTTCGGCGTGCCTTGATGGCTGCGGCCAATCGTGGCGTACGCGTTACTTTGCTACTGCAGGGCCGTATGGAATATTTTTTGATGTTTGCAACGCACGCGTTTTATCACGAATTTTTAAAAAGCGGCATTGAAATTTTTGAATACCACAAAAGTTTTATGCACAGCAAAGTTGCAGTGATTGACGCACAGTGGGCCACGGTTGGTTCATCCAATATTGACCCTTTTAGTTTATTTTTAGCACGTGAGGCCAACGTGGTAATCAATGACACCACCTTTGCTGCCGAATTACGAAGCGACATCTGCCACACCATCGAAAGCGGCGCCAGCCAAATTTTGCCGCATGTTTGGGCACGCGCCAATCTGCTGAAACGCGCCTCTTCATGGCTCGCTTTTGGCATGGTTCGCTTATTTTTAGACCTGATTGGCAGAAGAAATGAAGAATGAATTTTTGCTTAATTTTTAAGCAAAATAACACCCAACCTTTTTTGATGCTCTGCAAGCCTTATAAATAAAGGCTCACAGAGCATTTATTTTTTCTCGTGCGATTTTCTATTAGGCTAACAAGTAACTTTAGAACTCAATACACATAAAAAAACCCGCCATAAGGCGGGTTCGGTTTAATGCATTGCGTTACTTCGTTACTTTAATCGGCACATACAAGGTATTCTCACCACGCTGCACCAACACCGCCACGGTTTTACCCGTAGCGACCGCATTGATTTGCTTGTTAAACTGTTCAACGCTTTGCGTTTCAGAATTATTCAATCCTAAAATCACGTCACCACGGCGAATACCTGCCTGCGCAGCTGCGCCGGTACTTTCAATCACCAGCAAGCCGTTTTTGCCGTTGAGCTTTTTCTTTTGTGCGGCAGTCAGCTCTTTGAGCGTTAAGCCTATTTTATTCGCCTCGGCCTGTGGTGCTGATTTACTGGATTGTGCGGCTTCATTTGGGTCGCTTGGCATTTCACCAACACCAATATTGAGGGTTTTAGCACTGCCTTTACGCAACACTTCCACTGGCACAATTTTGCCGGGTTTTGTTGCCCCGACTGCACGCGGCAAATCGGCTGAAGTGGTAATTGGCTTGCCATCAAATTTTAAAATGACATCGCCTGCTTCTAGGCCGCCTTTGTCTGCCGGGCCATTTTTTTCAACGCCTGCCACCAACGCGCCATTGGTGTTTTTCATGCCAAAAGATTCCGCCAATTCTTTAGTGATTTCTTGAATGGCAATACCCAGCCAGCCGCGCGTAATTTTGCCTGAAGTTTTCAATTGATTTGAAACATCAATCGCTACGTCAATTGGAATGGCAAAAGATAAGCCCATCGAACCACCACTACGGCTGTAGATTTGTGAGTTAATACCAACCACTTCTCCATTTAAATTAAACAGCGGGCCGCCAGAGTTGCCCGGATTAATGGCAACATCGGTTTGAATAAACGGCACAAAATTTTCTTGTGGCAAGGCACGGCCTTTGGCACTTACAATCCCTGCCGTCATGGTGTTTTCTAGGCCAAAAGGTGAGCCAATGGCAGCAACCCATTCACCTACTTTAAGTTTTGAGGGGTCACCAATGGTCACTTTTTGTAAGCCAGACGCTTCAATTTTCACCAAAGCCACGTCAGTGCGTTTGTCAGTGCCAATGATTTTGGCTTTAAATTCACGGTTATCAGAGAGTTTGACGATGACTTCATCTGCACCGCTCACCACGTGCGCATTGGTTAAAATATAGCCATCGTTACTGATAATAAAGCCTGATCCGAGTGACTGCGATTTGTAATCAGGCTGGGCTTCACCGTTTTGTCCTGGCATGCCAGGCATATTGGGAATGCCGAATCGTCTGAAAAATTCTTGTAACTGCTCATCGCCCCCAGGGCCAAATGGCGATACGGTATTGCTACGCATATTTTGCGTTACACTAATGTTGACGACGGTAGCGCCTTGTTTTTCTGCCAGTTCAGTGAAGTCTGGCAACTCTTTTGCGTAACCAACTGTGTTAAAAGTGGCAATGAAAGCCAAACTCATTGCTACAAACCAATTTTTTAACATTTACTCACCTCTTTTATATTTTTTAAAAACCCTGAATTTGCGCGACACATTCACTCTTCGTTTATGTGTGTTCTTCAAATGTTATTGTTTGGGCGCTGCTGCAATTTTCAAGCCCTTTTTTGTTATCTGGGTCAGATTCAGCAAAACGCAATATTTTTGTTTGGTACTTTTTGCTGTATGCCACACCCGTTTGATCATGCCCAATCAGATACCCTTTTACCCATAAAAAGCCCACCAGCAAACCTGATATTGCCCCTAGCATCACATAAAACTGATTAGTAAACAGAAAGTTAGCCAGCACTGTCACCAATAACATAGAAAGCAACGGTATTACATACAAATAAAGTGCGGTGTTCAGCACTGCGCGCTCATCAATGCCAACGATAACGCTATCACCTACTTTTGCGTTGACGGTATTTTCTGCCACAAACCCTTGTTGCTGATGCCCCAGTAATTTTCCCCAAGTAGCGTTTCCGCAGCCACGTTTTTGCCCACACAGACCACACGCGGTGCGCCGCTCAATTTCTAGCGTGGCCTGTTTACCTTCACAAGTAAGGACGACTGCATATTCTTCTAACATGATGTTTGAGTAGATAAATTTTGGTTAATTAAATCAGTACGAACGCTACTTTTTGCGCTTTAAGAGGCATTATTATTTTACAAATACAACGGCGTTGGCAATACTGGCCGCTGTAGCTGCTGGTACTTCACCCACAGAAGTGACTTGTAAAAACCCTGATGCGCGTGAATAAAAATTTGTGTTACCCACACTTGATGCACCTGTTTTAGGTTTAACGTCTTTTGCTAATGGCTCTATAAATAAAGATACCGATGCTAAGCCATCAGAAAACACCACATGTGTCACAGGAAAATCTTTACCGCGCACTTTGCGCACCATCTGCTCAACCTTACGGTAGCCCGCTGGCAAGTCTTTTAACATCCAGTGCGGGCTTAAACTGGTATCAACATCGGTCGCGTTTTCTTCCTCCATCACATAATCTTTATTGGCATCAATTTTAGGTTTAAACCAATCTAAATTCAGCGTATTAAAAAGGTTCAGCTGACTAAAGCCAATTTGATCTATCGCTTCATTTTGATGATTGAGGATGACTGATTTCAAAATAAGGCCAAATTCCGTATCAACCCAAAAGTGATGTTGATAACGCAGTTGGTCTTTAGGCGTTAACAATAACACTTGCGCATCGCGCCCCGCAACACGCTCAATACCACCCATTTTTAACCGGTAATTGGCTTTAATTCTGTCTAAATTTTTGGGTAATACGGCTGGAAACATATTATGCCCACGGCGTTTTTCAATCACAATTTTTTCATTTTTAGGGTTGTAAATCACCAAATTACCATCTTGGCTTAACACTTCTCGTGGCGCGCCATCCAGCACCACATTTCTAGAGTACTCATTTTGCCCGTCAAACATATGCTTAATTTCAACCGAGCGAGATTGTTTGCCTGAATTGCAGACAAAAATACCTTGATAGCTTAAAGCATGCGCTGCAACTGCAGATTTTTGCAGCATTTGCCATGCCGCTTCATCATCCTCTGCTGCAAAACCATGTTGGGCTATGAAAGCAAATAATAAAACTAAAATAATGCGCATTTGAGCCAACGACTTAAACATCTTTCGTGATTCTTTTCATTATTCTGAATAGCTCGCTGTTTGAATAAAATATGCGCTTGCAGTGGGCGCTGAAGATTGATGCGCCGCCAAATATTCCGTCGGTATTTCTGCAACTTCAGTTTGCACTGGCGTATTTAACGGTTGCACGGGCGCAATGCTAGCCATCTGCATTGAAGTGTTTTGATTTGCAACCGGCGTTTGCCACATCATCCAGCCCACCACCATCACTGCGGATAAAGAAGCCGCCACTGACCAGTATGCAGGGATTTTTTTGGGTAATTGCACCGCCGTTGCTTCATCTGTCAAAGCTGGCGTTGCTTCATGCTGCATTGATGCTGCATTGGGCGAAAGTACAGTAGGTTCCTGCTCAATTTTTTGCATCAAATCATGCTTAAAACTGCTACGCAGCGTGGAAGATCCGCGCATGACATCGCCAATTAAATGATACTGTGCCCAAGTTTCACCCACTTCGGCGCTGCTATTGAGTGCCGACATCAAGTGCCTAGCTTCATCCATCGAAACTTCATCATCAATGAGTGCTGATAACTGTTCGTTCATACCTTACCCCTAAACTTCTACTACTTTAATTTTAAAAAATATTTTCAATCAATCTGTTATTAATTTTAACGAAGCCGTACTTACCATCTTTTATTATCAGGCGTATCAAGCAAAGGTTTTAATTTCAACGAGATTGTCTCGCGCGCCCTAAAAATACGTGAGCGCACTGTGCCGATGGGGCAAGCCATGATGGTAGCAATCTCTTCATAGCTCAACCCTTCAATTTCACGTAATGTGATGGCTGTACGCAATTCTTCAGGCAAACTTGCCACTGTATCATTAACCGTTTGTGCAATTTGCTTGGTTGCCATGGCTGATTCTGGTGTATCCGTGGTACGTAACTCATCACCATCTTCAAAGTTTTCGGCGTCTTCAATTTCAACCCCAGTGCCCACGGTTGGCCTGCGCCCCATTGCCACTAAATAATTTTTTGCGGTATTGATGCCTATACGATAAAGCCAAGTGTAGAACGCGCTATCACCCCTAAAATTTGGCAGGGCGCGGTACGCCTTAATAAAGGACTCTTGAACAATGTCTTCAATTTCAGACTGGTCACGCACCATACGCGATAACAAACGCGCCAATTTGCGCTGATACTTATCGACCAGCAAGCCAAAAGCACGCTTATCGCCACGCTGCGCACGCAGCACCAGCTCATGGTCGATTTCACGATTTCCTGATGATATGGGTTGAACTGCCACTACGCGCAGATGTCCTTTTGTTGGTGTTTGCTGAAGATTGAGCGCATTAATTTGTGCTTCGTTTAAGTGAAGCACCGCGCCGCTTTGGTGTGCACTTTTTTTATTCGACCCTTTAGTTTCATTTATAGCAGAAGTATAACCTTGTGCCGCCGGCTGTACTAAATTTAGTTGTGTTAATTCTAATATTTTACCAAATTGCATCATGAAGTTTCCTCTCAACATTCACACGAACCAAAATTAATGTTTTTGCACCTTTTTCACTAACACGCTTGCCTTTTACAAAGACAGCGATACACTCTCGATAGTTCAACACCTTTGTCAAAGTCTCTTATGCAACAATTTGATGTATTGATTATCGGTAGCGGTCTTGCAGGCTTAACCTTAGCACTACGCTCCGCCGCTGATAAAAAAGTATGTATTGTCAGCAAACGCAGTATCAATGATGCAGCCAGCGATTGGGCGCAAGGTGGCATTTCGGCAGTATTGAGCGATGATGACTCCATTGATAACCATGTGCGAGATACGCTGACGGCAGGCGGTGGCCTGTGTGATACCGCTGTCACCAGAATGGTGGCCGAAAATGCCAAGGCTTCGATTGAATGGCTGATTGCGCAGGGCGTTGGCTTTACCCGCGAAGCAGATAACAGCGCCTACCATTTAACCCGCGAAGGTGGTCACAGCCACCGTCGCATTATTCACGCGGCGGATGCCACCGGCCATGCAGTTCAAACCACGCTTTCAGAAAAAGTAAAGCATCACCCCAATATTACGGTAATGGAAAATCATATCGCTGTCGATTTGATAACCATTGGAAAAATCAACAAACGCAAAATAGTCAGGCCCGGCACTGAACTTAACGACAAAAACACTTGCTTGGGCGCCTATGTGCTCGATAAAAGCACCGGCAAAGTGATCACCATTGCCGCACAAAATACCGTGTTAGCCACGGGCGGCGCAGGTAAAGTCTATCTATACACCACCAATCCGGATGTCAGCACGGGCGACGGCATTGCCATGGCCTGGCGTGCGGGTTGTCGTGTGGCCAATATGGAATTTATCCAGTTTCACCCAACCTGCTTGTACCACCCGCATGCGAAATCATTTTTAATCTCTGAAGCCGTACGTGGTGAAGGCGGTTTATTAAAACTACCCGATGGCACTCGCTTTATGCCAGAACATGACGCGCGTGAAGAACTTGCCCCGCGTGATGTAGTAGCCCGCGCCATTGACTTTGAAATGAAAAAACGCGGGATTGATTGTGTTTATTTAGACATTACAGACAAGCCATTAAGCTTTATTCAAGCGCACTTTCCTAATATTTATAAACGCTGCCTGAGTTTTGGCATTGATATCAGTAAAGTGCCGATTCCCGTGGTGCCTGCCGCGCACTACACTTGCGGCGGCGTGATGACCGACGACAAAGGTCGTACCGACATTCAAAATCTGTACGCCATTGGCGAAACCGCTTGCACTGGCTTGCATGGTGCTAATCGTCTTGCCAGCAACTCGCTTTTAGAATGCTTGGTATTTGGCAAAGCGGCAGCAGAAGATATTTTAAGCCAGCCTGTTAAAACGTCACCACCACTGCCGTATTGGGATGAAAGCCGCGTGACCGATGCCGACGAAGAAGTGCTGATTACGCATACGTGGGATGAGTTGCGCCGCTTTATGTGGAACTACGTAGGAATTGTGCGCACCGACAAACGCTTGAGCCGTGCGCTGCATCGCATCCACATGCTGCGCGATGAAGTGCATGAGTTTTACAGCAATTTTAAAATCAGCAATGATTTAATTGAACTGCGTAACTTACTGCAAGTGGCTGAACTTATTGTAGAAAGTGCAATTTCACGCAAAGAAAGTCGTGGCCTGCATTACAGTAAAGACCACACCAATTTAGAAACCGAACCCATTCCAACCGTGCTAGAACCTTCAAACTATTACAGCCTGCTGGACCGTGAACATGGGCATCAAAGACCGCATGTAGATGCGTAACGTTTGGTTAGCCTTAATTTTTTTTAGCTTTTTTACTTTAGCGGGCAAGACTGAAGAAAACCGCTACATTGTCACCTACGTTTACGATGGCGACACCGTAAAACTCCACCCCGTGAACACCTTCAGCCAAAAAGGTGATTTTAAACTGCGCATCACCGATATAGACGCACCCGAGCGCAATCAGCCCTTTGGCCAAAAATCGCGCCGTGCGCTTATTCAACTTTGCCAAGGTAACCATGTAATTGCCACCACTGAAGTCATCGCCAAAGATCAATACCAGCGCGCGCTTGGCAAATTGCAATGCAATCAGGTCGATGCGAGTTTGCATTTGGTAAACCTTGGCCTTGCTTGGTATAACAGCAAATACGCAAACGATGTTGCGCTATACAGCGCCGAGGTTAATGCACGTGCGCAAAAATTAGGGCTTTGGGCAGATAAAAAACCGATTGCCCCTTGGGCTTGGCGAAAGCTAAATCAACGCCAATAATAGGTACAAAAATAGGCCCAAATCACACGCAAAAGCGCCTTATTTTAAGCACAACCTTTTTCGATGCCCTGCGAGCCTTATAAAAAAAGGCTCGCAGGGCATAAAAATTTTCTCGGGCGATTGAATGCCAACATTCAAGATAAAATTAATATGCATTTTTACTTGAATTTTTATCACTTCACCCCATTGTCAAATTAGCTTGGCTGTTTTTAAAAATATCGCCTAAAAAATATAGCTTTAAAAATACAAAGCTCGCTTTAATCGTAATCTTCCGTATAATGCCAAGCACGTAACTCAAAAGCCCTATGCCAACCAATCAGCGTAGCGGTCTCTTTACTTAAAATCTTTCTGATTTTTCAAATCACGCTAAAGATAAAACTTTGCCTTCCTCGATTGGTGTTGCTTCAAAGTGATAGGTCGGCTTAATTCCTAGCTGGAGCTATATACATTGACAACTGAAACAACGCTTAACTTTAACGAGTTAGGTCTGACTGAACCCATTTTACGTGCGATTAACGACGCAGGTTACACCACCCCAACCCCAATTCAAGCCAAGGCCATTCCCGTAGTTTTAGGCGGTGGCGATTTACTCGCCGGCGCACAAACGGGCACAGGCAAAACGGCTGGCTTTACGCTGCCGATTTTGCATTTACTTAGTCAAAAACCGCTGGCCACCAAAACAACTGGACGACCACGCTGTTTAATGCTGACGCCTACGCGAGAGCTTGCAGCGCAAATTGAAGAGTCTGTTGGCACTTATGGCAAATATTTGCCGCTGACTTCAACCGTGATTTTTGGCGGCGTGAATGCTAACCCGCAAATTTCGCGTTTAAAAAAATCGCTCGATATTCTTGTTGCCACGCCTGGCCGTTTGCTTGACCACGCCAATCAAAAAAATGTCGATTTATCAGGCGTTGAAATTTTAGTGCTGGATGAAGCCGACCGTATGCTCGATATGGGCTTTATTCGCGACATCAAAAAAATATTGGCCATGCTGCCAAAGCAACGCCAAAATTTGCTGTTTTCAGCCACGTTTTCGGACGAAATTAAAACGCTGGCCGATGGCTTGCTACACAACCCCGGCTTTGTTGAAGTGGCGCGCCGCAATACGGCAAGTGAATTGGTTGAGCAAACCGTGCACATGGTGGCACAAAGCCATAAACGTGAGCTGATGAGTTATCTCATTCAAAAAAATGACTGGCAGCAAGTGTTGATTTTTACCCGCACGAAACACGGCGCCAACCGTTTGGCAGAAAAACTGATTAAAGATGGCATTAACGCAGCGGCGATTCATGGCAATAAAAGCCAAGGTGCGCGCACCAAAGCGCTGGCGCAGTTTAAAGATGGCACCATGCGCGTATTGGTGGCCACAGATATTGCTGCACGGGGCTTGGATATTGACCAGTTGCCGCAAGTGGTGAATTTTGAATTGCCCAACGTGCCTGAAGACTACGTGCATCGCATCGGCCGTACCGGCCGTGCAGGCAGTAGCGGTGCTGCGGTATCATTAGTAGATCGCGAAGAATTAAAACTGCTGAAAGACATTGAAAAGCTGATTAAACGCGAGATTCCAAAAGTGCAGGTGGAAGGCTTTACGCCAACAGACAAACCTGAGCCAGAGGCGCCACGCTCAACCCAGCCGCATGGCAGACCTCCGCGCGGGCATGGGCAAGGCCAGCAACAACGTAAGCCCAGAGAAGCCAACGCCAATGGCGCCAATGCAGGTCGTAATCAAAACAGAAATGGCGCACCGCGTAACGGCCAACCGCAGGTTAGAAACCAAAAATCCTACACTGAAGAAAGCATTTTAATTCAAGGCCATCAACCAAAACCGCAGGGTCAGCCAACTAAAAACCTGTCTGAAGCGGCACGCCATCAATCCATGCCGCAAACTGGTTTGTTTGTGCCAACCGTGCCCAGTCGTCCAGCAACCAGCCATCGCCCGCCAAATAGCCAAAATACCGCGCATGGCAAGCCACGTAGCCCAAATGCCAACCCCAATCACATGCACAGAAATGGTGGGCGTGGCCGTTAGGTGTTAACTTTTAATAAATTAACGCGCAGAATATTTTTGGGAATATCGAAAATAGATTAAAATTGCACCACCTGTTTTGCGCACAACCCCTTACCAACAATGATCTAGGAACTCATCATGCTAGTAACCATGAACACCGTAGTAACAATGACTTACGAACTTAAAGATACCGACGGCAACGTGCTGGAATCAAGTACCGAGCCAGTGGCTTATTTGCACGGCGGCTACGATAATATTTTTCCAAAAGTTGAAGAAGCCATTCACGGCAAAAATGTGGGGGATGTAGTCATTGTAGATTTACAACCTGATGATGCCTTTGGCGAGTATGACGAAGAACTGGTGCAAATTGAGCCAGCCAGCGCTTTTCCAGCCGCTGATTTAAAAGTCGGCATGCAATTTGAAGGCGAAGATGAAATAGGCGAAGTGATTTTATACACCGTAACTGAAATTGCCGATGGCAAAGTGGTCGTTGATGGCAATCATCCTTGGGCCGGCCAACGCGTGGTTTTTACTGCAACCATTACTGATGTGCGTGCAGCCAACCAAGAAGAAGTTTCACATCAGCATGTGCATGGCGCGGGCGGACATCACCACTAATTTTTAGCCGTCGCTCATAGTAGAAAAGCACGCATATTTTGCGTGCTTTTTTTTGGTTTTTTAATCTAAAATCAACACAACCCTTTTGACCTGCCCTGCGAGCCTTTATTTATAAGGCTCACAGGGCAGTAAAAATCTCTCGGGCGTTTTTAACACTCAAATCAAGATTTTCTAAATCAAGGTTTTCAGCTGATATAAAACATCCAGCGCTTGTTTAGGGGTTAGGTCATCTGCCTGAATACTTTCAAGTGCTAATATTGCTGGGTGAATTGGCAAATCAGCCGCCACTTCAGCGTTTGAAAACATATCAGGCTGGCTAGCATGTTGCGCAATTTGGCTGGCTTCTAACTGCTGTAACTTACGCTTGGCACTCGCCACGACCGACTTTGGAATACCCGCTAACTGCGCCACTTGTAAGCCGTAACTTTGATTGGCGGCACCTTCTTCCACTTTGTGCATAAAGACAATATTGTGTCCGTGTTCAATGGCATCTAAATGCACATTAGCCGCGTATTTGAATTCATCGACAATACGCGTGAGCTCAAAATAATGCGTGGCAAAGAGTGTATAACTGTGGTTTTTTTCTAATAGCTGTTTGGCCACCGCCCACGCTAAACTCAGGCCGTCAAAGGTGCTTGTGCCACGGCCGATTTCATCGAGCAGCACTAAACTTTTGTCTGTCGCATTATGCAAAATATTGGCAGTCTCGGTCATTTCTACCATAAAGGTTGACCTGCCCCCCGCCAAATCATCCGATGCGCCAATACGCGTCATAATGCGGTCAATTTCACCAATTTTCGCCGAAGTTGCTGGTACATAACTGCCACAATAAGCCAGCAGTACAATCAAAGCAGTTTGTCGCATAAAGGTCGATTTACCGCCCATATTGGGGCCTGTAATGAGCAGCAACTGGCGGTATGGGTTTAAAATCACGTCATTTGCCACAAACGGTCGAGCAATGCTTTCAACCACAGGATGGCGACCACCAACAATTTGGATGCCTGCTTCCGTGCTAAATTGCGGCGCAACATATTTCAGCGCCACCGCGCGCTCGGCAAAGCTGCACAGCACATCCAAGCTAGCTACCGCGCCTGCGTTAGTTTGCAAGGGGACGATAAATGGCATGAGTTGTTCAAGCACCTGTGCGTAGAGCAGCTTTTCACGCGCCAGTGCACGGTCATTGGCGCTGAGCACTTTATCTTCAAAGGCTTTGAGTTCGGGCGTAATAAAGCGCTCAACATTTTTAAGCGTTTGGCGGCGGCGATATTCTGCAGGCGCACTTTCCGCCTGTGTGCGGCTCATTTCAATGTAAAAGCCATGCACGCTGTTGTATTCCACTTTTAAGTTAGCAATACCCGTGCGTGCTTTTTCAGCGGCTTCGTACTGCAGTAGATATTCGCCATGGTTACTTTGCAGGCTGCGCAATTCATCCAGCTCGGCATCATAGCCATCCGCAATCACACCGCCCTCACGCAATACAGTACTGGGCTCTGGCCGGATGGCAGCAGTCAATAACGTCACCACTGCACTGGGCGCAGTTAAATTTGCACCTAAAGTTTGCAGCAAACTTGTTTGCATGATGGCCAAATCAGTTTGCAACAAGGGTAATTGCTGCAAGCTGGCCGCAAGACTTGATAAATCGCGTGGTCGTGCCGTTTTTAACGCCACACGCGCGGTAATGCGCTCAATATCGCCCACCGCTTTCAGCGTACGCGCCAGTGTTTGAAAACCGTTGTTATCAATCAATTCAGCGATGGCCTCATGGCGTTTAAGAACCAGATTACGGTCTTGCAGAGGATGATGCAACCAATGGCGTAACAAACGCGCACCCATGGCGGTTTGCGTGGTGTTGAGTAGTGAATATAACGTTGGCGCGGCTTCGCCACGCAGTGTGATATCAATTTCTAAGTTTCTGCGCGTGGCGGCATCCAGTTGCACATAGGCACTGGTGGATTCAACACTCACTGCGTTAATATGCGGCAAAGTGGTGCGCTGTGTGTGCTGAACGTAATCCAGCATGGCCCCTGCGGCACATATGGCGGGCTTTAACTCAGCACAACCAAAACCGTTCAGGTCGCGCGTATTTAACTGTTTAGTAAGTGTATTAAAAGCGCTGTCGTAATCAAACTGCCAAGGACTTAAGCGTTTTTTAGCCACTTTGCTTGAACGAATGGCCGCATGCTGAAAATCATCTGGCAACAAAATTTCACTCGGAGCAATGCGCTCAATTTCTTGGCCTAGTAGCCCCAACGCAATCTCACTTAATATAAACGTGCCAGAAGCTAAATTGAGCCGCGCTAAACCAACAAGGTTATCTGCATAAAAAATACTTAGCAACTGGTTATCGCGCAACTCATCTAAAAGCGCAGTATCGGTGAGCGTCCCTGGCGTTAATATGCGTGCTACTTGCCGCTCAACCGGGCCTTTGCTGGTGGCTGGGTCACCCACTTGCTCGCAAATCACCACGGCTTCACCCAATTTCGCCAGCTTGGCTAAATAACCCTCCGCCGCATGGTAAGGCACGCCCGCCATTTTGATCGGCGCGCCGTTGCTGGAGCCGCGCTGGGTTAAGGTAATCCCCAGCAGACGTGAAGCTTTTTCCGCATCTTCAAAAAATAACTCGTAAAAATCCCCCATGCGATAAAACAACAGCATGTCAGGATGCTGCGCCTTGAGCGCAAGGTATTGGCGCATCATCGGGGTGTGGTTTTCAAAACTACTCATGCGTACCGGATTGCTTCTCTAGCTTTTTTGGTGGCAATACAAATTCTGCTGGGTGCTGATTTAAACGTGTGGCTAAACGAGCAATCAGCAAGCGCCACTGTTTAAAACGCACACCGCGCGACTTCATTGCGACATAAAGCGCTAGGCTAAAGCTCACGCTTAAATTCACAAGACCTATTAAAACTAAGCCGAGTGCAGCATAGAGAGCTGCCTGCCAAGTGAGCATAAATTCTAGGCCAACTGCGGCAAAACCCACAAATGCGGATGAAAACGCAATGTGGCGAATATCAAACGGCAAGCCAAACAGCACGCCTATGGCCGTCATGCCACCAAGCAAGCAGCCGAAGTAAAAATTCCCTGCAAGCGCCCCTAAATTATTTTCAATATAATTTGCAACTCGCGCCAGTAAAGATTTGCCTAACAACAATTGCAGCCAAGATAGGGCGCGCAGTCGTTGCGGTATCTTATTGTATATCGCCATATTGTCGTGATAACCCGCAATCAAGCCAGATAAAAATAGACATACGCCGGCAATGCCGGCATAAATCAAGGCGCCACTATTAAAGGGGTCAATACTTTCCAATAAGTGATGCGCTTTATCGGGTGTTATAAAATGCGTACCTGTGGCCAACAAGGTAATCCATGCGAGGAGCATTGCCACAGGAATCGCCAACACCACGTTACCAAAAATCGCCACCATTTGACTACGTGTTGTGTTGGCAATCATCGCAACCAAGTTATCGACCGCTTTTGATTGGCTATCGGCCGCATCAATACTGGCGGCAATGGCCGCAGCTGTCATGGCGGGCTGTTTGGTGGCCACGGTAAAATGTAGAATATGAATCAATATAAAACCCAAACCATAATTTAAGCTAAAAAGAATGGCTTCCGTCAGTGGCGCCAATTGCATTTTACTCAACAGAATTTTCAGCATGGCCATCAGCGCAATGATCACACCCGCACCCATGGCGGAGCGCATCAGGCCAAAATATTCAGGCCGACTATCTGTAATATAGTGCTCACCTGTTCTGCTGGCGTTTTCTGTTACACGTAGCGCCATCACTTCCATATTTTCGTGCCAGTGCTCAGAAACATCATTCTTATGGCACTCACTATAAACGAGCTGTTTAAACAAACTGACAACTTCTGTATGGGCTGAATCTGGTTTATCAAAACTTGCAAAAATCCTCAGCAATAGCTCTAACCGGGCGATTTGCTTGGTCATTTGTTGTGTGATGTGTGTCAGCTGAATGCTTGTACCCACTTGGGCGCTATTGCGGTGAATCTTACTGATTACCTCACTAGATTGACTAAGCATCACTAGAATATGGTCAATATCATGGCTTGGCCATGCCTCTTGATCAGGCTGACCGGACAGCGTATTAATTGAGATTAAAAACTCAGAAAGCACTGCATGCTGTGCCAGAAATGGTGAAGTGTATTGCTCTAACTCAGGATGATTGCGCAACAACTCTGGCTCTAACCCCAAAGCGGCGATCCGATACGAAAGCACCTGCGTAGCAGCCAATAAATTTTGCTTACTCTCGGCCTTTAAGTGGCTGGGGGCGTCTTGAAAACCAATCGCCACAATCAGTTGTTGCCACACCTCGTTTGGCACGGCTGACACCCAAATGGCATCGGTATTTTTAGTAAAAAAACGTGCGAATAAATCGATTAAATACCCTTCGTTAATGGCCTCGGGTAAAAATTTGTGTGAAATGCGTCTGCGCATTTCTGAGAAAAACCCAGTAAAAACCGAATGGCGTGCAATTAAATAAAGTGAAATCGGCTTATGTTTGGCGAGCAACTGCAAAATTGCCTCGCGTAGCAATTTTGCTTTGTTTGCATCGCTATTGAGTAAAAAGCAAAGCGCCTGAATGGCCTTGACTGCTACTTCGGTTTGGTGCGATTTGGCTGGCCTTAATTCGGCCACAAGCGTTGCGATGAGCTTAGGTGCATCTGGCTGTTGTTCATGCTGGGCAAACGCTTGTTCTATCATCGCTTCACATTCTAATTAAGTGATTTTTTCGGCAGTGGCTATTACCGCCACTTATTTCGGCGTTTTTAAATCATCGGTTAAATGCGTGCTGAGCGTTTGCAAAATTTGCGCAAACACTTTAGGGTTGGCTGCGACAATATTACCCGTTTTCAACCAACTTTCGTTGCCCTCAAAATCGCCGACAATACCGCCCGCCTCCTGCACGATTAAACCACCAGCAGCAATGTCCCACGCAGATAAATTAATTTCAAAAAAGCCATCCACCCAACCCACCGCCACATACGCTAAATCTAGCGCTGCAGAACCTGGGCGACGGATGCCCGTAGTTTTTTTAATCATGTCACGCAACATATTAAGATAAGTTTCTAAGTGCGTAAAATCGCGGAAGGGAAAGCCAGTGGCAATTAACGAGTCTTGCAGCTTGCTTCTGTTGGTCACGCGAATACGTTTATCATTTAAAAAAGCGCCGCGGCCTTTGGTGGCGGTAAATAAATCATTACGCACTGGGTCGTAAATCACCGCTTGCGTCAGCACGCCTTTTTGTTGCAAGGCAATCGAAATGCAATATTGCGGGAAACTATGTAAAAAATTGGTCGTGCCATCGAGCGGGTCAATAATCCAAATGTTATCGGCTTGTTGGTTGCTCTCACCGCTTTCTTCACCTAAAAACCCGTGGTCTGGATAGGCGTCTTTGAGAACAGAAATAATGGCCTGCTCGGCAGCGCGGTCCACATCACTGACAAAATCATTATAGGTTTTGGTTTGAATTTTAATTGACCCGACATCTTGCGATGCACGGTTAATAATTTTACCGGCTTCGCGCGCGGCTTTGACTGCAATGGTGAGCATTGGATGCATGGCGTAGTTTTCTTAAAGAGCTGTTAAAATGGCATTTTAGCATTATTAGGCGCTTCCCCAAATTGTCGCAACTCATTTTTAATAACATTCCTGTATTTAACAATATTAGGGTTGTGCTTTGCCAAACCAGCCATCCGGGCAACATCGGCTCAGCCGCGCGCGCCATGAAAACCATGGGGTTGCAGCACCTGTATTTGGTTAAACCACAACATTTTCCTGATGCTCACGCGACCGCGCTTTCCACAGGGGCGGCAGATGTTTTAGAAAATGCCATTGTCTCCGAAACATTAAGTGAAGCGCTCACCGGTTGCGTGTTGGCTATTGGCATGAGTGCGCGAAAACGGCAAATTTCGCATGAGTTAGTGAATGTGCGTGAAGCCGCGCTTCGGGCCAGCAAAATCGCCTCAACCCAACCCATTGCCTTGGTGTTTGGCACTGAAATGAGCGGGCTTTCAAATGCCGAATTAGATTGCTGCCAACTGCTTGCGATGATTCCTGCTAACCCAGAATACTCTTCACTCAACCTTGCCGCCGCCGTACAAGTGATGTGCTATGAAGTCCGCATGGCAGTGTTAGAAGGCAAACTGGAGGCAACGCCTAGCCCTGAACTTGCCACCAATGAAGCGCTTGAAGGTTTTTATGCGCATTTGGAAGAAACGCTCATTCAAATTGGCTACCTTAACCCCAGCGCACCGAAAAAACTCAGCGAGCGCATCCGCCGCATTTACGCGCGCGCTCAGCTTGAAAAAGAAGAAGTGAACTTATTAAGAGGCATTTTGACGTTATCGCTCACCCCAAAAAAGCATACTAAATATTAGTTACACGCTATTTGCACGCAATGACTTGATTTGGGAACTTAAAAGCTTAAACTTTCTCTTAACTTGTTAAATCTTCAAACGCTTAGGTGCCTAGCCATGAGAAAAACGCTCATTAACTTTGCTTTGTTATTGTTTGCCATGCCGGCATTTGCCTTACCTGAAGATGGCTTGGTTTACCAATTAAAAGCATCTGTCGTCAAAATTCGTGTGATTCTGCCAAACGGCCATTACGGGGTTGGTTCTGGCGTGGTGGTGGCCAAAGACCAAGTCGTCACCAATTGTCATGTGGTAGCCAATGCAGCTGCCATCAATGTGATTAAATTTGGCGAGAGTTTTCGCGCTTCCAGCATCAAAGCAGATTGGCAGCACGATATTTGCATTGTGCGCTTTGATGGGCTGAATACTGAAGTTGCGCAAATCGGTTCAAGCAAAAACCTGCAATATGAGCAACCTGTTTTTACCATCAGCTTTCCCAATAATGCGCCCAAACCGCTGGCCACTTACGGCTTTGTTAAAGCGCTCTACCCCATGGATAACAGCGTGATCATTCGCTCAACCAGCGATTTTAGAATGGGCGCCAGTGGCGGCGCGATGTTTAGCGACGATGGCAAACTGGTGGGGATCATCACGCTAAAAAGCCCGGGGCGAAACGCGTTTTATTACAACATGCCTGTGGAATGGATAGCGCAAGTGCAAAATCAGCCTGAACAAGCGATTCCGGCGATTGGCGCGCCGCCTTTTTGGGATGCTTTGGAAGAAAATCGCCCGTATTTTATGCGCGTGGTGCAACCCTACCAAACGGAAGACTGGCCAGCGTTGCTTTCATTGGCTACGCGCTGGACCGAGCAAGAACCCGCAGCTATCGAGGCTTGGTATTACCGTGCGGTGGCTGAATACAAATTAAAGAATATAGCGGAAGCAATCAAGCATTTTAATCAGGTGCTCGCGCAAAATAGCCGCCACACCAATGCCTTGCTGTATTTAGCCTTAATGGATGCCGAAAATGGCAACAAAGAAGCGGCCCTTGCAAAGGCAACACAGCTCGACGCACTTGATGTTGAAGCCGCCAATCAAGTAAAAGTGGCGCTAGGGTTGCCCGCTAAAACTGAAGCAAAAGATTGCCAAGCCACCTGTTAAATGTTGCGCATTTTATACTTCTAAATTAACGCTTAAAACGCAACCAAATCCTACGAGAAAAAATAAACGCTCTGGAAGCCTTGTAAATAAAGGCTTCCAGAGCATCGAAAAAGGTTGCGCTTAAAACAGCATGCTTTTTAAGTGATTTTTACTTTATCTAACACCGTTTTATTTGCCAAGTATTTCTAATTTTACCCGCACCGTACCCGCACGATTTAATCCGATTTTTTTGGCCGCCGCGACCGATAAATCAATAATCCGTCCGCGTACATGCGGGCCGCGATCATTGATGCGCACGATGACCGATTTACCATTACGCAAGTTGGTGACTTTCACTTTGGTGCCAAAAGGCAAGGTAAGGTGCGCTGCGGTGAGGGCGTGCGTGTTAAAAATCTCGCCACTGGCGGTGCGTCTACCATGAAATTTGGCAGCATAAAACGAAGCCAAACCCACCATCGGTTTTTGTTTACTGACAGCGCTTGAGGGATGTTTTAGTTTTTCTTTAGCCAGCAACGTGGTCGGCATGCCTGCCAGCATGCCCAGTGCCAACATTAGCGTGACGCGTCGCTTAATTTTTGTGCGTAACATGCAATTTTCCCCCGATGCAAGTGAAGGCAATCTAAACCAATACCACACTACCAAAAAACTTCAAGATACACACCTCTGCCTTCAAGTATGGATTGTGGCATAATACCGCCATGTTTAATCACATCAAAGAAGACATCTCCATCGTATTCGAGCGCGACCCTGCAGCGCGCACGCGATTTGAGATTCTCACCACTTATCCGGGCGTTCATGCGCTGATTATGCACCGCTTTAGCCATTGGCTTTGGAAAGCCGATTTTTTTTGGCTAGGCCGATTTTTCTCGCACATTGGCCGCTGGCTTACCGGCATTGAAATTCACCCAGGCGCCACCATTGGCCGCCGCGTGTTTATTGACCACGGCATGGGCGTGGTGATTGGTGAAACCGCGGTGATTGGCGATGACTGCACACTCTACCACGGCGTTACCCTTGGCGGCACTTCGTGGAACAAAGGCAAACGCCACCCAACGCTCGAACAAGGCGTGGTGATTGGCGCGGGCGCAAAAGTGCTGGGGCCCATCACCATAGGCAAAAACGCTAAAATCGGCTCAAACGCGGTGGTGGTAAAAGATGTACCTGAAAACGCCACTGCGGTTGGTATCCCCGCGCGCATTTTAGAAGAAGAAAAGTCGAAACAGCGTGAGGCCACCGCGCAAAAAATTGGCTTTGCCGCCTATGCGGTGGGTAACGATGAAAATGACCCCATGATTAAAGCGCTACATTCTTTGCTTGATCATGCCAATAAGCAGGATATTGCGTTAGAAAACCTTAAAGCGCAAATTGCCCTGCTCACCGACGATAAAGCAGACGCTGAATTAGCGGAAGCATTTGCCAGTAAAAAACCAAAAAAATAAGACTTTTTTTAACGCCTAAAATCTGCCTTTATTCTTGCCATTTTACGCCGAAAAAAAATCACTTCCCTGCGAGCCTTTATTTATAAGGCTCACAGGGCAGCGTAAAAGGGTTGCCGTGAAATTTAAGCTTTAAAAAAGCTTTTTTAACAGACAGACTCCCTGCTTTTTAAAGCCATTCAATTTAAGGTTTTTAAGGCCATTCAAGCCCATGAAACTTTTATCCATAATAATTGACTAAATCACTAGGTTATTATAGAATTTAACCCTAGGAAATTAAAAAAAGCCATTTATTATGAGACTCACCACAAAAGGCCGTTTTGCTGTGACTGCAATGTTAGACCTCGCCCTTCATGAGGCAGAAGAACTTGCGGCACAAGTCACACCCATCCAACAAGGTGTTGGTAGCAAGCCGATAACGCTTGCGGGCATTAGCGAGCGCCAGCATATTTCACTTTCATATTTAGAGCAGCTTTTTAGCCGCTTGCGTAAAGATGGGTTGGTCAGCAGCGTGCGCGGCCCTGGCGGCGGTTACCGTTTGGCCAAACCAGCCAGTGAGATTAGCGTATCCAATATCATTACTGCGGTGGATGAATTGATTGACGCAACGCAATGCGGTGGCACCGAAAACTGTCATGATGAAGGTCGTTGCATGACGCATGATTTATGGACGGCGCTAAACGGCAAAATTTTGGAATATCTGTCTGGTGTAAGTTTGGCTGAACTGGTTGCAAACCAGTTGAACAAGCAAAACAACCAGCCTGTGCAATTCACGCTTAAGCGCGAAAACGCGCAATTGCGGGCTTAAGGTAAACACAAAACCAATGATGTCACATGTGTATTTTGATCATAACGCTACCACCGCGCTTGATAGCCGTGTGCTGAAGGCGATGTTGCCGTTTTTAACAACGCAACAAGGTAATGCCACCAGCCGCCATGCCTATGGTCGGTTTGCACGTGATGCGGTGGAACAAGCCCGTGAACAAGTGGCAAACGCGGTGGGCGCTTATCCTAGCCAAGTGGTATTTACGGCTAGCGGTACTGAAGCCAATAATTTCGCGATTGCAGGCATGGCCGCAACGCTGCCGAACACTCAAATTGCTATCAGCGCCATTGAGCATCCATGCGTGACACGCCCAGCTGAAATGATGCAATCACGCGGTTGGGCTTTGGCAAAAATTGGCGTAAATCATCAATGTGAATTAGCGTTTGCGCAACTTGAAAATGCACTTCGCAAACCAACCAGTTTGGTTTCAGTAATGCTTGCCAATAATGAAACAGGCGCAATACAAAATATTGCTGACGTGGCTGAGTTAGCCAGAAAAAATGGTGCTTATGTGCATACCGACGCAGTTCAGGCATTGGGTAAAATTGATGTGAATTTTGAAGCGTTAAATGTGCATGCTATGACCATTTCAAGCCATAAAATTCATGGTCCGCAAGGCGCTGGTGCGCTGATTTTAGATAAACGTGTTGATATTTCACCCTTGTTATTAGGCGGCGGCCAAGAAAAAGGCTTACGTAGCGGTACAGAAAATGTAGCAGCGATTGTTGGTTTTGGTATGGCTTGCGCGTTGGCAGTAGAAAAACTACATGAACACGCGTTGCATACACAGAGTTTGCGCCAGCAATTGGAAATTGGCTTACAGGCACTTGATGCCACAATTTTTAGTCACCATACAGCCAGATTGCCTAATACCAGTTTTTTTGCTTTTCCTAACATTGAAGGTGAAACATTAGTGATGGCGCTGGATAAAAAAGGCTTTGCGGTTGCCAGCGGTTCGGCTTGTTCAAGCGACAGCACCGAGCCAAGCCATGTGTTGCTTGCCATGAATGTGCCACCCGACCTAGCGCGGGGTGCGATTCGCGTGAGTTTTGATGCCAGCAATACGGTTGAGCAAGTTTCAGCTTTCTTAACCATACTCAAACAAGAATTAAAGCGATTACAACAAATGGTTGCAATCGCGGCTTAGGAAAAATATTTAGAAATCAAGAAAGTAAAGTGTAAACACATGGATAGAGACCCAATTTATTTAGATTACTCCGCCACTACGCCAGTTGATCCGCGTGTAGCGGCCAAAATGATTCCGTATTTGACGGAGCATTACGGCAACCCTGCGTCACGTAGCCACCCGTATGGCTGGACGGCTGAAAAAGCCGTGGAAAACGCCCGAGAAGAAGTGGCTAAATTAGTCAACGCCGACCCACGCGAAATCGTCTGGACATCCGGCGCAACGGAATCAAACAACTTGGCGATTAAAGGCGCGGCTAACTTTTATGCCAGCACAAAAGGCAAGCATATTATTACCGTAGCCACCGAGCATAAAGCGGTGATTGACACCGTTCGTGAATTGGAGCGCCAAGGCTTTACCGCCACTTATTTAGAACCTGAACCAACCGGCTTGGTGGATTTGGAAAAATTCAAAGCAGCCATTCGCCCCGATACGGTATTAGCCTCAGTAATGTTGGTGAATAATGAAATTGGCGTCATTCAAGACATTGAAGCGATTGGCAAAATTTGCCGCGAGCATGGCGTGATTTTTCATGTAGATGCCGCGCAAGCCACCGGCAAAGTTGCCATTGATTTAGAAAAACTGCCCGTTGACCTCATGAGTTTTAGCGCGCACAAAACTTACGGCCCCAAAGGCATTGGCGCATTGTATGTGCGCCGTAAACCGCGTATTCGCATTGAGGCACAAATGCATGGCGGCGGTCATGAGCGCGGCATGCGCTCTGGCACATTGGCCACACACCAAATTGTTGGCATGGGCGAAGCGTTTCGTATTGCGCGTGAAGAAATGGAAATGGAAAACGCACGGATTCGTAAATTGCGTGACCGCTTACTAACAGGTTTGCAAAGTATTGAAGAAACCTATGTCAATGGCGAGTTGGACCATAGAATCCCTCATAATTTAAATATCAGCTTTAATTATGTGGAAGGTGAATCGTTAATTATGGCCGTGAAAGGCATTGCGGTTTCAAGCGGCTCGGCTTGTACTTCGGCCAGTTTAGAACCCAGCTATGTATTGCGTGCGCTAGGCCGTAGTGATGAATTAGCGCATAGCTCGATTCGTTTTTCAATCGGCCGTTTCACCACCGAGGCCGATGTAGATTACACCATTGCGCTATTGAAAGAAAAAATTAGCAAATTGCGTGAACTATCCCCACTTTGGGAAATGTACAAAGATGGTATTGATATAAGCAAGGTGCAGTGGGCTGCACATTAGAATTTTTTGTGAAAATTGGATACACAACAAGCGGTTAAAATAGAAAGCAAAATCAAGGCGACAAGCCGAAGACAGTACGAATAGTACGGCAAGGCGCAGTCAACGATGAGTTTGCAATGTATTTTAAGCGCATAGGAGAACTAAAATGGCATATTCAGATAAGGTTTTAGACCACTACGAAAACCCGCGTAACGTGGGTAGCTTAGATAAAAACGATCCGCAAGTGGGCACTGGCATGGTTGGCGCGCCCGCTTGTGGTGACGTGATGAAGTTAATGATTAAAGTGAATGATGACGGCATTATAGAAGATGCGAAATTCAAAACCTATGGTTGCGGCTCAGCCATTGCTTCAAGCTCTTTGGTGACAGAATGGCTTAAAGGCCGCACCATTGATGAAGCTTATGCCATTAAAAATTCAGAAATTGCTGAAGAATTGGCCTTGCCGCCCGTTAAAATTCACTGCTCAGTATTGGCGGAAGATGCCATAAAAGCGGCAGTAGCCGATATTAAAGCGAAGCAAGCAGCGAAAGAAGCATAACTAAAAGCTGTCATTCCGTGCTTGACACGGAATCTAGTGACTTATTAAAAAACTGGGATTTATACTTAGCTAACTCAGAGACGCTGGATACCGATTTTCGTCGGCATGACAAAAAAGGAAAGATATTTTAATGGCAATCACACTCACACAAACTGCGGCAAGCCGCGTTGAAAAATTCTTGAGTAATCGTGGCAAGGGCATTGGGCTACGCTTGGGCGTTAAAACCACGGGCTGCTCTGGCATGGCATACACATTGGAATTCGTGGATGAGATGCACCCTGAAGACATGGCGTTTGAGAGTCATGGTGTGAAAGTCATTGTTGACCCAAAAAGCTTGGTCTATATTGATGGTACAGAATTAGACTTTACTAAAGAAGGCCTTAATGAAGGCTTTAAATTCAACAACCCGAATGTGAAAGACGAGTGTGGTTGCGGCGAGAGTTTTACAGTTTGAGTGTAAATTACTACGCATTTTTTGGTCTGGATGCACGCTTTGAGCTTGATCTTCAGGCACTTGAGAATAGCTACCGAAAAATTCAATCAGCACATCATCCTGACCGATTTGTGACTGCTACAGCAAGCGACAGACTCCAATCAATGCAAATGGCAACACAGGCCAACGAAGCGTATCTCACGCTTAAAAAGCCCGCAACACGCGCTAAATACTTACTCGAACTGCAAGGCATACAGGCTATTTCTGAAACCAATACCGCAATGCCAATAGATTTTTTAATGCAACAAATGGAATGGCGAGAGCAATTAGAAGACGCCAAGAAAGAGAAAAATATTGAAGCATTAGAAGCGTTAATCCGCACACTAAAAACTGAATCTAATCGTTTAGAAGCTGATTTTTTTGACCAGTATGACCTAAAAAAAGATTACACTAGCGCTACCAACACGGCGCGCAAGCTGATATTTATTGATAAATTATCGAGCGATATCCGCACTGCGGTTGAATCGCTCGACTAAAGTGTTAAATGATTAACAACCACTAGCTAAACAATGCGATTATTTGTTTAAACATAGTTCACGAACCACGCATACACAACATGGCATTGTTACAAATCTCCGAACCAGGCCAATCAGCCGCACCGCACCAGCATAAATTGGCCGTGGGCATTGATTTAGGCACCACAAATTCACTGGTAGCAACCGTGCGTAGCGGAATGAGCACCGTGCTACAAGATGAGTATGGCCATGCATTATTGCCTTCTGTAGTCCGCTATCTACCTAATGGTGAAATTGTGGTGGGCCATGAGGCGCAGGCGCAGCAAAGTGCTGACCCAATGAACACAATTGTTTCGGCAAAGCGTTTTATGGGGCGCAGTTTGCACGATATTGCTGATAGAGCGCATATTCCCTATCGGTTTATGGAAGATGCTGCTTCTAACAAGCAAGTGCAATTACACACGCGCGCTGGTTTAAAAACGCCCGTAGAGATTTCGGCTGAAATTCTAAAGGCACTCAAAGTTCGCGCCGAGTACTCACTTGGCGGTGAGCTCACCGGTGCGGTAATTACCGTGCCTGCTTATTTTGACGATGCGCAACGCCAAGCCACCAAGGATGCCGCGCGTTTGGCCGGGTTAAACGTATTGCGCTTACTGAATGAACCCACTGCCGCAGCGGTTGCTTACGGGCTAGATAACAATGCAGAAGGCACGTTTGTGATTTACGATTTAGGTGGCGGCACCTTTGATGTGAGTATTTTAAAGCTCGCCAAAGGTGTATTTGAAGTGCTTGCCACCAATGGCGACTCGGCGCTTGGTGGCGACGATTTTGACCACCGCATTTACTGTTGGATACTCGATAAGGTGCGTGAAACCAGTAACAACTTTTCGCCACCCCAAGAGTTTAAACCCCTAGGCGAAGAAGACACGCGCCTTTTACTAACCAAAGCCCGCCAAGCAAAAGAGTGGCTGACGGATAACTTTGAAGCACAAATTGTGTGCAAACTCAGCAATGGCATATTGGTGGATGTTACATTGTGCGCGACACAATTTGTGGAACTCACGCAGCATTTAGTCACCAAAACACTGACCCCCACACGTAAAGCAATGCGCGATGCCGGATTGGATATTGCTGATATTAAAGGTGTTGTCATGGTAGGCGGCGCAACACGCATGCCGCAAGTACGGCATGCAGTGGAAGACTATTTCAAGCAATCCCCGCTCACGAATTTAGACCCCGATAAAGTGGTAGCGCTCGGGGCTGCCATACAAGCCAATGCGCTGGTGGGTAATCGCAGTGAGAATGATTTATTATTACTGGATGTTACACCGCTCTCTCTAGGCCTAGAAACCATGGGTGGTTTAGTCGAAAAAATCATTCCGCGCAACAGCACGTTGCCAGTAGCGCGCGCGCAAGACTTTACTACGTATAAAGATGGCCAAACGGCCATGAGCATCCAAGTGGTGCAAGGTGAACGTGAGTTGGTGGCAGATTGCCGCTCCCTCGCACGCTTCGAGCTTAGAGGCATTCCACCTATGGCGGCTGGCGCTGCGCGGATTCGCGTGACTTTTCAGGTAGATGCCGATGGTTTATTAAGTGTTACTGCACGCGAACAAACCAGCGGCGTAGAAGCGCATGTGGTGGTAAAACCTTCATACGGCCTAACTGAAGATGAAATCACCCGTATGTTAACATCGTCATTCGGCAGTGCTGAGGCAGACAAAAAAGCCCGTATGCTGGCTGAAGCGCGCGTCAATGCCGGTGCTATTATCAACGCCGTGACCTTGGCGCTAGCGGCGGACAGCCACTTGATTAGTAAAGAAGATAAACAAGCCATTGAAGCTGAAATTGCGCGCTTGCAAAGCATGACTAGCGCTGATGACGCAGTTGCCATCAACAAAGGCGTAGAGGCACTTAACCATGCCACGGAAGCCTTTGCGCAGGCCCGCATGAATGCGAGCGTGACCCATGCGCTATCGGGTAAGAATTTAGAAGACATCAACTTGTAGGCGCAATTTAAAAATCGCGCCTACCAAAGGAACCAAACATGCCACAGATTATTGTACTACCGCACATTGAACTCTGCCCCGAAGGTACAGCTTTTGAGGCTGAAACGGGCGTTTCAATTTGCGATAACCTGCTCAATCACGACATTGATATTGACCACGCCTGTGACAAGGTCTGTGCCTGCACCACATGCCACGTGATTGTGCGTGAAGGCTACAATACTTTAAACGCTGCCCAAGACAACGAAGAAGACTTGCTAGACAAAGCCTGGGGTTTAGAACCCAATTCGCGCCTATCTTGCCAGGCGATTGTGGGCAAGGATGACTTAGTCGTTGAAATTCCTAAATACAGTATCAATATGGCAAAAGAAGGCCACGTTAAAGCCAAATAGCGCCGCTTTTACCACCCCTCATCATCAAAAATAAAGGGCGCAAATTGCGCCCTTTTACTTTAAAACCGCTTCAATTCAATTAAGCGTAAAGCGTTAATTTGCTTCGGCTAAATCCAGTTCCACAGTATCTTCTTTTTTGTGATGCAACGGCACTTTTTTGAGTAACACGGCAATCGCAAAAATCACAATCGCGCTGAGTACGGCCGTTAAAAATCCTGTCAGCGGCACCATGATGGCAGTATAAATCATCAACCAAAAGTGAAATTGACTTTTCATTTCAAGCACCTCTTGAATCTCTTTCCACTTCACCATGCCTGAAGCCACGTATAGCAAAATACCGCCAATACACGCCATTGGCACTTGTTCTAAGTAGGTGGCTAAATAGGCGGCCAATAGTAATTTAAAGGTAAATTTTGCAATCCCTGCCAAGGGTGAAACCGCACCTAGTCGAATATTCACGGCCGTTCTAGCCAATGCGCCAGTGTGTGGAAAGCCGTTAAATAATGGGGTGAAAATATTCACCATGCCCTGCCCCCATAACTCTTTGTTGGGGTTATAAGGCACGCCCGTGTTATTGGCCATGCGGTCTGCCATGCGGCTGCATAACAAGCTTTCAACCGCTGCCACAAAATATATCGCCACGGCAAAATACAGCAAATCAAACCATACTTGGCCAGTGGTCATATCAGGCAATTGGGGCATCGTAATCACCCAAAAGTCGGTGGGAATACTGCCGTATTTATCTTTAATTAAGACTAAGCCTTTATCTTTCCAAAAGGTGGCTGCAGCTAGCCAGCCTAAGCCCAAACCGAATACTGGCGCTGGAATAAACGTAGAAATCTTAATCAGCACTTTGCAAATCGCAAACGTACTAAATGCCACAATCACCGCATAAATATTGGTTTCGCCAAAATATTCAATGGTTTTTTTAATTTGGCCGATAAAGTCGTAGCCAATTTTATTATGAAAGCCAAACACTTCGCCCATTTGCGAAAAAGCAATGACCACGGCAATGCCGATGGTAAAACCCACCACAATGGAATGAGGCACTAGGGTGACTACTTTGCCTTTTTTGAACAACCCTGTGAGCATTAAAAATGCGCCGGCCACAATGGATGCCAGCACTAAAAAGCTGTGGTTATAGGTGGCCATTAGGCCCGCAATAATGGGAATATACGCAGCCGTTGGGCCATACACCTGATATTTACTGCCACCAAACAACGCGCCTAACAAACCTGCGACTGCACCGCCAACAATCCCTTGCTCTGGACGCAAACCACTCGCCATGGCAAAACCCATTGCCAGAGGAATCGCCACCATCGCCACCACTAACCCAGCTGTAAGGTCTCGAACGATATTTTTAGCAAGGTTTCCCTTGGCTAAATCTTCATAACGGCCGTCATTTGGATTTAAATAAAACTTGAGTGTGCGTAAAAGCGTGCTGGTATCTTGCCTGTGGCCCATATTCAGAACTTTCAGAAATTGACTGTATTGCGTTGAAAAATGATTGCGCTGAATTATACAGTGTTATGGGTTTAGCCTGCAGTTTTACGGGATAATCGTTAGCAAAAATTCGTACAAAAAAAGCATGAAAAATACGATTTTTCATGCTCAACCTTTTTCGACGCTCTGGAAGCCTTTATTTACAAGGCTTCCAGAGCATATTTTTTCTCTCGAGAGAAAATACCGTTCAAAATTTGTTCAATTACATGTTATTTACAGCATGTAAGTTTCAGGCAAAAAGCGCACTTCGCCTGTGGATAAATTATAAATGCCGCCCACAATACCAATTTGTTTTGCGGCCAGCATATCTTGAATAATATCGCTGCTATGGATGATTTCATTGATTTGCACTTGCACATTTAAAGCGCAAACTTTATCGACAAAATTAACATTGCTTGAATCGCGCTGAGCTTCAATGGTTTTTTCCAAGCGCACCGCCGGGCGAATTAAATTAATAATTTCGCCAATATGGCCTTCTCTAAAATTATCACACGCCGCTTTAACTGCACCGCAATCGGTATGCCCCAGCACCACAATCAGCTTACTGCCCAAATATTTTGAGCTAAACTCAATGCTACCAATCACTTTATCTGAAGCAATATTGCCCGCCAAACGTACACTGAAAATATCCCCCAACGCTTGGTCAAACAGCATTTCAACCGGCGCGCGCGAATCGCTACAACTCAGCACTGAAACAAAAGGATGTTGCCGGTCTTTGGTAATACTCACCAACCGCATCAAGTCTTTATTGGCCGTTAAGCTGTTGGTAAAGCGATGATTGCCTTCAATCAAAATATCTAAGGCCTCTTGCGGCGACATTTTGTCACGGTTGAGTAGTGGGTGCTTGTACATGTAGATTTCTCGCTAAATTAGTGTTTAGATTATACCTGACCTAACGCTTTTTTTAAGAATCGAAACTAGAACTCTAGCAGCCAAGACTAAGACATTTATTGCCCAAATATCATCCAAATTTGCCCATACTTCATGTAGATTGCCTGATCTGCCTCACCTTGTGGATGCACTTGCGTATTACCTAAAAAATAGCGTTTATTTTGCGCAAACCAACTCGCTTTCTTCACTAAATGCGTAATTTCAATAATGCCCGAATGCTCTTCATTGATGGTTAAAAACTTTTTTTCACCCACTTGGAAAAAATCTGGATTTGATTCAAATATTTTTTCAATTTTTTTGCTTTGCGGCATATAGCGCCAAATGGCGGCCAATCGCGCATCATTTCCGGGGTCTTCTTCTAACAGTACGTGACCATCGCCATCTACCGTGATGTTATCAAACATTTGCGCATCAAAGTCTTTGCCATTAACCACAACAGAATAGCTTCCGCCTAGTGCGGGTTGTTGAATATTATCAAACTGCAATGACAACAACTGAGGGTTGCCACCAATTTTGTCGGTGGTGGCAAAGTAAAACTGATGATTGTTTTGCGTATTCCAAGCGCCATCTTCAGGACGTGAAAATAAAGTTGCACCTTTTGCAAGCGCATGATTTCGAAAACTGCCGATGTTCATTGTATCCACCTGCGCTAGGGGTACTAAACTAAAACGTTCTGCATCTACTTTCACTGCATAGAGCTGACCACCAACCAAGCCTGCCAACTCCACTGGGTTGCCTGCTTTGCGCTTTTGCCCAACATAGACCAGTACCAAACCCTTATCATGATTGTCATCCATGCCGATTACCAACGTTTGTTTACTTAACGTAGGGTTAGCCACTACATTTTCCCACTGAATTTTACCCAAATCCGCCAACTCGTAACTTTCACCGGCCAGTGTGTGTGCAAAAGCGCGGCCTGATGTTTTATCTTCCTCACCATTTAAAAATAAATAATCTTGATAACCTGCCCCTGTAGTTGCATCGTAGAATGTGCCATGTTTGGCTAAATCAGCCGAACAAAAACGACTAAACGCAGCACCTTTTACCTGTTGATGTTGCCTTGATTGCGCATCCCAAAGATGTACTTTTTGAATCAAATCTCGGCCTGATAAAGGCTGGAGGGTTTCTACATCAATACGCCAGCTTGAAACAAAAGCGCCTTTAGCCCCATGCGTGACTACCTCACCTTTGTCTGCAGCAATTTCATGACTTACTAATAGGGTAAAGGTACCATCGCCATTATCAAATCCTCCCATGCCATCTGGAATACCTGTCATAAGATAGCCATTGTTAGCCGACTGCCCTACTGAGATAAGTGGGCGGACCTGCCAGCCTGCCGCCGTTGGATGAATCATTGCGTCATATGGCTTACCAGAAGGTAGTATCGATGAACAATTTATCTGTAATAACAAAAGGGGGAGAAATTTAAGCCATTTTTGCATTTCAACATCCTAATTTTGATCAAAAGACCATAAAAAAACCCGCTACGAGAGCGGGCATAAAATGTGCAGTCATCAACCACACACGGGGTTAGTTAGTCTAATTAACAATGCTAATTAAAACATCCATTGTGCACGCATATTGAGTGCTTTTTCATCATCTACACGCTTATTATTTATCACAAGACCGCCTGTAGCCCCACCAATCACATCATTGAAATCAGTTGCAACGTAATTGAGCATGAAGCGCATATTAGAGGTTGGCAAGAATTTAAGGCCTAATGTCCATGCATCAGCTTTAGCAAAACCCCTAGCTTTTGTAGTGACACCAGCATCTGTACCGTTTGCCTGACCAATACCTGCGGTATTGTAATCTGACGCATCAAACTCACTATAACGTACACCGACTTCCCACAAGCCGCCTTTAAATGTTGTTGGATCGAAGTCATTTTTAGGCTTCAAGCCACCAAATGCACCACCTTTGTAAGCATCTGCATAATTCTCACCAGTGATTGTCCACAAAGCTTCTGCGTACCAGTTTTCTGTGTCTAGGTCATAGCTACGTGCCACTGTTTTAAACTCATTGTTTAATTGCATCCATTCTGCTTGCGCTTTGAATGGACCGTAAGCAACAGCGCCTTCAAGACCTAAACGACTGCGATCAAGTGTTCTGTTTAGGCCACCCGTTAGTGAAGGGCCAGTCATAAACGTTGCACCGCGGCCTTCTGTACGAGCACTACCAAAACCTACCGCAGTAGCCCCTGAACCTAAGTATTGATCGCCTTGGGAGAATGAAGCCCCTGCATGCAATACCATTTCTTTATTGTCCATAATCTCAGCGAAGTTTGCAGTCACGCGCCCAATAATATCTTTGCCATCTTCACGAAGATCAGTTTCTCTTGTTTTGCCGTTACCGTTTGAAAATGCTAAAGCATAAGTCGTACCCTTAAACGGTGATCCATGGATCATTGCACCAATTTCTTTGCCTGGCGCTAAACCATTTACAAAAGAACGTTCCATAAAGTCGATATTATTTGAACTGGTCAACTCTTCCAGATTCATTGGCATTTTGAAAATACCCATTCTGAACTGTACTGGCTTCCACCAAGCAACATTTAAATATCCCACATCAATCGTTGTAGAGCTATCAGTTAAATCTGCAACTACTTCACCTTCGTAGTAATCTTTGAAACTTGCTTTAAAACCCAAACGTGCACGACGTAATTCGAAACCGTCTGCTAAAGCATTGGGTGTACTATTTGCTATTGAATTACCGGCACCAACTACTGCTGCATTAGTTTTACCTTCATCGTAATCAAAAATACGATAATCAGTATGTACACGGCCATTAATCGCGGCTTTAAATTTACCATCACCACTTTCAAAGCTCAGACCATCTTTGTATTTTGCTGAAACAGCTGAGTCTTTTTTCTTGGCTGCCGCTTCTTTTTCGCCTTCACGGCCTTTCATTAAAAGAGCACCTTCCTCTTCAGTCAACACGCCTTTTGCAATCAGTGCATTGACAATATCATCTGTAGAATCAGCCATTGCATTCGAACCAAAGCCCATCATGATTGAGCCTGCTAATGTCGCGGCAATCAGGCCACAGTGTTTAAAGCTAGTTTTGTCGTTCATTAAAAACTCCCTTGTTTAAATTTAGTTACGCGTTTTTCAACAAGAGAGATTTTGTGATTTTTATGTGACAATTTGATGACGAATAGCTATTTATTCAATGCAAACTAAACATGTTGCATTTAAACAACAATCTTTTTATCTATTTTATTGGAACGAGACTTTTACCCAAACGTACAAGCCAAACCTTACTTGGATATTCATTTAAATTGTCTTCACCCACACCAAAATCGTTATCGTTGCTGATTGCCACCACCGCAGGGTTTAACAATGCTAGACCCTCTAACTTATCGGTATCAATGTTAAAAAAAACATCACGACTATCAAACACTTCACGCATTTGCGCAGGCCTAATGGCGAGTTTTTCGAGGTTTTCACCTTCTTTTTCAAACAGCAAACTGTTTACTGCTGGGTGGTTAAGTAAATTTGTTGCATTACTCAAATCTGCCACCATCAGTTTTACTTTTTTTGTAGCTCGTTCTAGAAGTAGCAACTTGTCTTGCTCAAAGGCGATCGCATCTGAATATTTCAAGTCTTTTTGTTTGTCTGCTTCAGGGTAGGCCGACTTACTGTTCTGTAGCAACACAAGCATGCCGGTGACTTTCGCATCGGTCGGCTGCGTAATATCTAAACGCAACACACGCACTAGGCGACTGTTTTTAAATTCTTTTTCTTTTACATCACCCATCGGACTTTGTAGCGTCACATAGGCCATTTTACCATCTGGCGTTATGCTCAAGTTTTCAAACCCGCGATTACTTCTACGCTCTTTGTAAATGGTAGGCAATATGGCTTTGATGGGATAATTGACACCTTCATAACTTTTACCGATGGGAACATAGCGCACAAGTATCTTGCCGCCTTGATCAACCACCGCAACACTTGGGCCATATTCTTCAGCGATTAAAAACTTACCATCTGGCAAAAGTTGCAAGGCTTCAACATCTAAACCAGCGGGGTTAAATTTAAGCGTTTCACCTGATTGGTTCGCATAAATCGTTTCATCGTCTTTGTTATTACTTAATCCTGTAACGGGCTTTTCTTGACTATCAACGATTGGAATAGAACGTACCAGTACAATTTTGTCTTGTTCAAGTTTTACATGCACAATGGCTGGCGTAAACTTTGGCATTGGAAAAACCTTACCATTGACCTTGCCTGCACTATTCACATAATCAAAATTTACCCCTCTGTCAGTCATCATATAAAATTCACTAGGCTTGAGTGGAATTGGCACCAAGGCTGACCCTATGCCCGGAATTGAGGGGTTTGGATAGCCATTTCTTGCCGCTAGTTCGAGTGAATCCAGCTCCATATTGGGGTTAATCTCAATAATATTTGTGGGTGGCAATACAAAGGTGGCTAACACGCTTGCATGGCCACTTTCATTTGGTGTATATGGTAGCGCAGACAAATCTTGGGCTTGAGCTTGGCCAGATAAAACTAATAGTAATGAGAAGATGAAATAACTCAAGTAATAATGAACTGGCATAAAGACTCCTAATGAATAACTTTAAGCCTAGCATTACGATGTGATAATTTAATGACAAATAATTTTGCTACGCATTGAAAAGTTATGCAAAAAATAAAGCTACAACATTGCAAAATAATCTTAAAAATCTACGAGCAAAAAACACCACCCTGAGAGCCTTATAAATAAAGGCTCGCAGGGCAGCATCAAATGGTTGCAATTAATTCCGGCGTTTTTATATTCAATATGTGGCTACAAAAGATGTTGGGATTTACTCAATCTGATCTTCATCAAATAAATGCCGCACATCTTTACCCTTCACCATATACACCACATATTCTGAAACGTTTTTAGCATGGTCGCCAATGCGCTCAATGGCTTTTGCTACAAACAACACTTCAAGCGTCATGGAAATGGTGCGTGGATCTTCCAGCATGAACGTAATCATCTGACGAATGGCAGCTTGATATTGCTCATCTACTTTTTCATCCATCTGGGCGATTTCTTGCACCTTGGTTTCGTCTGAGCGTGCAAACGCATCGAGTGCCATACGCAGCATGGTTTGCGTGACGGAAGCCATAGCTTTTACATCAGAAAACTTAGTTGACCACGCGCGGTTTGCTTCATGAATACTAATCGCAAAACGTGCAATTTTTGAAGCCTCATCACCAATACGCTCAAGGTCGGTAATGGTTTTAATCATCATGAGAATCATGCGCAAATCCCCAGCAGTAGGCTGGCGGCGCGCGATGATAGTGCTGCAATCTTCATCAATCTGCACTTCAAGCGCATTCACTTGATGGTCTTTTTTCACTACTGTTTGTGCAAGCGTTGGGTTTGATTCCACTAGTGCTTTCATTGCATCGGCAATTTGCTTTTCAACCAGACCGCCCATTTCGAGCACTTTGGCGCGCACGCTTTCTAGCTCGGCATCGTATTGCTTAAATATGTGTTCTGAACTCATGGTGTTTCCTTAAATTTATCTTTAAAATTTTGCAGTTAAATTAACCGAACTTGCCCGTGATGTAATCCTCTGTCTCTTTGCGGGTTGGGCGCGTAAAAATCTGGTTGGTATCACCATACTCCATCAACTCACCTAAATACATATAAGCCGTGTAGTCCGAGACGCGCGCGGCCTGTTGCATGTTATGTGTCACCACTAATATGGTGAGTTTTTCTTTGAGCTCACTCATCAATTCTTCAATATTGGCCGTGGCAATTGGGTCGAGCGCTGAAGTTGGCTCATCAAACAACATGATTTCTGGGTCAGTCGCCAAAGCTCGGGCAATACACAAGCGCTGTTGCTGGCCGCCTGATAAATTAAACGCTAAATCCTGCAAACGATCTTTTACTTCATTCCAAAGTGCGGCGCCTTTAAGCGCTTCTTCCACTTTATCATCAAGGGTGCGTTTGTTTTTTTCATCGCGCACACGCAAACCATAAGCCACATTTTCATAAATGGTTTTGGGGAATGGATTTGGCTTTTGAAACACCATACTGATGCGCATGCGTACTTCAATCGGGTCAACGCCTGCTTCTAGAATATTCGTGTTATCCGGATGCATCACAATCTGGCCTTGGTATTTATTACCAGGATATAAATCATGCATACGGTTAAAGCAGCGTAAAAAAGTAGATTTTCCGCAACCAGAAGGGCCGATGAGCGCGGTGATTTTTTTCTCATAAAGCGGCATGTTGATGCTTTTTAATGCCTGATTACCATTGCTGTAAAAGAAGTTTAAATCGCGTGCTTCTGCTTTGATTGGGGTTGTTATGTTTACCATGTAAGTGATTCCCTAATTATGCCTAAATATTTACCATTTAATGTTTTTACGAATTTTGTAACGCAAGTAAATTGCGGTGCCGTTCATGAGCAATGTCACCACAATAATAATGGCGCCCGTGGCCGCAGCATTGATATGAAACGCGTGATCTGGACGTGATAGCCAGTTAAACATTTGAATCGGCAACACCGTAAAGCCGGAATCTAACCACTGAAAATTGATAAATGGCGCAACATCTGATATTGGAGAAGGCGGTAAGAACGCAATAAATGTGAGCGCGCCAATCGTGATAATCGGTGCAGTCTCGCCAATTGCGCGCGACATGCCAATAATCACACCGGTGAGTATGCCGCCTTGTGAATATTTCACCACATGGTCACTTACCACTTGCCATTTAGTAGCACCAACCGCATAGGCTGCCTCTCGAATCGCCACCGGAATACCGCGAATCGCTTCACGTGTAGACACAATCACAATCGGTAATATCAGCAAACCAAGTGTTAAGCCTGCGGTTAAAATGCTTTGACCAAAATTGAAGCCGTAGACAAACAGACCCAGTGCCAGCAAACCGTAAATAATCGAAGGCACACCCGCAAGATTTGAAACGTTAATTTCAATCAGGTCTGAAAACCAGTTTTTTGGTGCGTATTCTTCTAAATATAAACCTGCCGCAACACCAACTGGCACAGCCGTTAAAAAAGTCACCAACATCACTAACGCTGACCCTACCCAAGCGGAGAGCAGGCCGGCACTGCCGGCGCGGCGCGATGGAAAATCGCTAAAAAACTGTAGGTTAAAGCGAGGATAGCCATCCATCACCAAATCGATAAAAAGTGTTAGCAATGTCAGCAGGCCGAGCATGAGCGCCAGCAAGCCAACCATTGCAAACAACATATCATTGCGTTTGTGGCGGCGAATCATTGCCCGCACTGCATCCAAGTTTTTAAGGACTGAAGCCTTCATTTCCGTTGTCATTAGTATTGCTCCCTAAATTTCTTACGCACCACATGACCAATCAAGTTAAACCCTAAGGTCATCGCAAACAGCACCAAACCAGCAGCAAAAATACTTTGGTAACCAATGCTGGCATGAGGTAAATCACCCATGGCCACTTGCACAATATAGGCCGTAATGGTTGCGGCGCCTTCGGTAGGATTAAAAGTGAAGTTGGGCTGCTGACCAGCCGCAACGGCCACCACCATGGTTTCACCCACTGCGCGAGAAATCGCCAAAATATAAGCGGCCACAATGCCTGAAGTGGCTGCGGGTGTGATAACCCTTATCGCGGTTTGAAAACGCGTCGCGCCCATGGCGTACGAGCCTTCACGCATACTCATAGGCACGGCGCGCATGGCGTCTTCTGCCACTGAAGCAATATAGGGAATAATCATCACGCCCATCACCAAGCCTGCGCTCAACATATTAAAGCCGGGTAAATCTGGGTAAACTTTTTGTAGTAATGGCGTCACAAATAACAAGGCAAAGTAACCAAACGCAATGGTAGGCACGCCCACTAATAGCTCTAAAATTGGCTTGGTAATTTCGCGGGTTTTGTGTGAGGCAAATTCAGAAAGATAAATGGCCGCAATGGTGCCGATTGGCACCGCCACCGCTAATGCCACGAGCGAAGTTGTGAGCGTACCCGCCACCAGTGGCAGAATGCCATAATGGGCATCTTCAAAAAGTGGTGTCCATTCAGTACCCGTAAAAAATTCAACTAACGAAACGGTTTTAAAAAAACCAAAGGATTCATAAAACAATATTGCCACAATGGCAAAAGTAGTAAATACAGCGGAGAGTGCAGCAAGCATTAATATCAGCTCAATCACGCGCTCTTTGATATTTCTACGGACACTTTTGGCCAAACGCGGGCTTATGGTTAAGGTGGTGGTATTTTCAGTCATCGTGGCAGTATTCATATGAAGGCTTTTTTAAACATCTTGTTTAAAAAAACTTGGTCACTCCCGCTTGCGCGAGAATGACTAAGTTGATGGGGTTTTGACAAAATCAATTAAAAACTTAACGATTCAAGTTACTTAATTCTGTTAATTAAATCTTTTACTTTAATCCCCACTTCATTTTTTCCACCAAAGCCTGTGCCAGGTTTTAAAGCTTTGAAGTGCTCTTTTACCGCAGCGTAATCTTCTGTTGTTAATGGTACATATTTCACCTCTTTCACCAAAGTTGGTGCGTGTTCCAAGTAGTAGTTTACAAAAGCCTTTACTTCTGGCTTAAACGCTGCCGATGTTGCATTAACATAAATAAAGATTGGGCGTGCTAGCGGCTGATAAGTGCCATCTTTCACCGCTTCAGGAGAAGGCATCACTGCTGGGGAGCCTGCTTTTGCTGAGATAGGAATGGCTCTTAATTTATCTTTATTTTCTTCATAATAAGCATAACCAAAGTAGGCCAAACCACCCGCATTACCGCTCACGCCTTGTACCAATACATTATCATCTTCTGATGGCGTGTAATCTGTACGACTCGCTTTTGATTTACCATTGATGGCTTCTGTAAAGTAATCAAACGTACCTGAAGCGGTACCTGGGCCAAATAAAGCCAACGCTTTGTCTGGATAAGCCGCATTCACTTGCTTCCAGTTTTTAACGCTCGATTTTGGCTCCCACATTTTTTTCAACTCTTCAACGCTTAAAGACTTTACCCAATCGTTTTTGCTATTCACCACCACGGTGAGCGCGTCAAAGGCAATGGGTAACTCAATAAATTGAATGCCCGCTTCTTTACAAGCGTCCATTTCTTTTTGTGCTATTGGGCGTGAGGCGTTTGAAATATCAGTTTCACCACGGCAGAATTTTTTAAAGCCAGCACCTGTACCAGATTCACCCACCGTCACTTTGTTCTTTGTCGCAATTTGAAACTCTTCAGCAACGGCCTCAGTGACTGGATAAACCGTACTTGAACCATCAATTTTAATCACTTTATCCGCTGCGCTTGCGTAGCCGCTGGTAAATGCTGCTGCAATAATCACTGCCATGCCTAGTTTTTTATTCATGTCGCTTTTCTCCATAAAGTTAAATACATGCTGTTTCGATGCATTGCATTTTAGAGTGCGAATATGACAACTTTGTGACAAAAATTAAAAAGCCATGCAGTGTTGCATGGCTTTTTTAAGGGGATAATTTAGACTAAAAAATCAGTTAAAACAGCCTAAAATTAACGACAACCTTTTTCGATGCTCTGGAAGCCTTATAAACAAAGGCTTCCAGAGCATTTATTTTTTCTCGTAGTTTTTGTGTGTTTAAAATTACGATGAATTGCACCCCTAAAAACACTAATTCTCCGCGCGCATGTGCGGAAATAAAATCACATCACGAATGCTGGGCGAATCTGTAATCAACATCACCAAACGGTCAATGCCAATGCCGCAGCCGCCCGCTGGTGGCATGCCGTATTCCAACGCGCGAATAAAATCTGCATCGTAATACATCGCCTCTTGGTCGCCCGCTTCTTTGGCTTTCATTTGTGCGTGAAAGCGCGCGGCTTGATCTTCCGCATCGTTGAGTTCACTAAAACCATTGGCCATTTCGCGGCCGGTGATAAATAGCTCAAAACGTTCGGTGATTTCCGGATTTTTGTCTGAAGCGCGCGCCAAAGGCGACACTTCAACGGGGTAATCAATAATATATGTGGGTTGCCACAATTGGCTTTCGGCTGTTTCTTCAAACAGGCTTAATTGTAGCGAGCCCAAACCAGCGTGTTCAAACACTTTAATGCCGCGTTTGTATAGGTCAGCGCGTAAAAATTGTGCATCATTTAATTGCGCAAGGCTATATTCTGGCGCATATTTTTGAATTGCGCCCACAATGGTAAGGCGTTCAAACGGCTTGCTCAAATCCACTTCTTTGCCATCGTAACTCAACACCGCCGTACCGCGCGCGGCAATGGCGGCAGCGCGAATACATTGCTCGGTAAAATCCATCAACCATTGATAATCCGTATACGCTGCGTAGAACTCCATCATGGTAAATTCAGGATTATGGCGAACGCTTAAGCCTTCATTTCTGAAGTTACGATTGATTTCAAACACGCGCTCAAAACCGCCTACTACCAAGCGCTTTAAATACAACTCCGGCGCGATGCGCATGAACATTTGCATATCGAGCGCGTTGTGGTGTGTTATGAACGGTTTCGCTGAAGCACCGCCAGGAATTGGGTGCAACATTGGCGTTTCAACTTCTAAAAATTCGTGTTGAATCATAAAGTTGCGAATTTCCGACACCACTTTACTCCGGGCAATAAAAGTTGCACGCGTTTCTTCTGAAGTCATTAAATCGACATAACGCTGGCGATATTTCACTTCTTGGTCAGCCAAGCCGTGAAATTTTTCTGGCAATGGGCGCAGTGACTTGGTCAACAATTTGATTTCACTGACATGAATAGAGAGTTCACCCGTTTTGGTTTTAAACACTTTACCCGTTGCGCCTAAAATGTCGCCCAAATCCCAATGCTTAAAACTTTCATATAAGGCTTCACCAATTTCATCGCGCGCAATGTACAGTTGAATACGGCCGCCAGCAGTTTGTCCACTGCCGTCTTGAATGGTCGCAAAACTCGCTTTACCCATTACGCGCTTCAACATCATGCGCCCAGCCACCACCACTTGCACCGCCAGCGGTTCTAGCGCTTCTTTCTCAAATGCACCATATTGTGCATGCAAATTTGCCGCTTGATGTTGCGGTTTAAAATCATTTGGAAACGCAGCACTCTGATTGGCCTTTGCGGTTTCACGGATGGCTTTTAATTTTTCACGACGCTCTAAAATGACATGGTTTTCATCAATTACTGGGGTTTCATCGGTCATACAATGGCTCACATCTCAAGTTAATGGCTTACTTTTGCCCTAAAACGTTTATTTTAACACTTTCATTCATTTTTATTTACGGGGATTTTCGGCCTCTATTCCAAACTTTAAAAAATCAGATCACCGTTTATGCTATGGCGTGAATATAGGAGAGTGCCGTATGACCACCAACCAAAGTGCCGCTGTCAATGCCGTTGCCGCATGGGTGCATTTTTTGAGTAACAAGCCCATCCCCGTGCTAAAGCTCACTGCGCGTGAGTTGCAACTACTCAAAGAAGATGAAGATAACCTCACCGTGCGGAGTATTACCCCCATTGTGCTGCATGACCCATTCATGGTGTTTCGCGTGTTAAGTTACGCAAAACAACACCCCAGCCGGCACCAGCAACAAGATTTAATTCAGGTGGAACAAGCCATTTTGATGATGGGCACCAATGCGTTTTACGAAAAATTACCCACCACTTTGTTGATTGAAGACCAACTTAAAGATAAATTACCCGCACTTGGTCAGCTACTCAAAATCATAAAACGCACCCACCGCGCCACTTACTTTGCCACCGACTGGGCCGCTTATCACAAAGATTTACGCTCAGATGAAGTGCATATTGCCACGCTGCTGCATGATTTAGCTGAAATGCTGCTATGGTGCTTTGCGCCTAATAAAATGCTCACTATAGCCAACTTGCAGCAGGCCGATAAAACCCTGCGCAGCAAGGCCGCACAAGAGCAAGTGCTGGGCTTTAAAATTTCAGACCTACAAAAAGCGCTGGTTGAAAATTTCAAACTACCGTCCTTACTATCAAAAATCATGGATGATGAAAATGTTACCGAACACCACGCGGTAAACGTGCGTCTTGCCATTAACCTCGCGCGCCACTCTGCCAACGGCTGGGATGATGCCGCCCTACCCGATGACTACCAAGAAATTGCGGAGTTTTTACGCGTGGATGTTGAAAAAGCAAAGGCCATGATTGGCGTGCCATCTAGCTAAAATACTTAAAGGCAATTCTTTTAGCGTTAGCGGTAAATTAAGCCATGCTATAAATAGCCTTCTTGTTCGCCTTTTTTTTGATGTTTTTGCATATATTCTGCCAAATTTTTTAATTCGATTGGTAAGGATTGTTTGAGTAATCCACTAAGTTGTTGTTGATCAAATTCTGAAAGCTGTTTTTTGTTGTTTAGATTTTCTAATTCTTCAACACCCATTTTCCAAGCAACGGCACGATTGCCAGCCTCGCGCCATAATGCAAATGCGCTTAACGCGATGGCAATACCTGCTGGGTCTGGATCGCAAGCAATTTTGGCGGGAGCGGGTGCTAAATTTATTATCAATTTAACGGCCTCTTTCCACCAACTAGGCGGATAACCTGGTAACCAAATCACGCCTTCATTGGTTTGCCTATTGCGTGCCACACGTTCAAAACTGGTGCGATTTTCTACCAAATACCAAGTACTCACCTGGCCTTCAATGACATGTATGCTTTTAACCGTTGCAGGTGTTAGTGCCGCAAAATCTGGCATGGCACACAAGTGAAGGTCACCTAAGCTGGTGCGTAAAATAATATTGGCAGAAACCAGTAATAAAGGCGTGTGTCGCGCTATATTAAATTCGGCCAATTCAAAATGTGCATCCAACCAATCCCACTCTGCTTGGCTGATTTCTTTAGTAGCAGCGCGGGCAAACAGTGAGAAATCACGATACGTACCTGCGCGCCCATCCTTTGCCCAATGCAGTAAAGACTGCACCAACATAGCTCTAGTAATGGCGCGGCTTGTAGGCATGGCATCCAAGGCACTTAAGGCTACTAGCAATGGTGTATTATTATCAGCTTTCATTTGCAAATTTGCACGTAAACTTTGCCATTGTGCTACCACTTCATCCACATCAGGCAAACCCAGCTGGCTGCGCAAATCTTTTATTTCACACAAAGTTACGCGATATGGCCACCAATCTCCATACTTTCGCTCTTCATCTACCTCTGCCCAGCCGTTGTTTAACAACCACGCTAATAAATTTTCGGCGGTAGATTTTTGGGCTAAGCCTGCTTTTTTAATGAGCGTATCCCAACGGCTATTGCCCCCCAAGCGCACCCATTGCACCAGCAATTCGCGCCATTCTGTGGGGATGGTTGACAGTGAAGCTGGTGTCGTTTCTGAAAACCGTCTGCGCTTTTTTGGCAAACGCAGCTTATCTAGATACTCAATCTTTAAGGGACTGTTTGCCAATTAAGACTTTTCACGCACCAGCACGCCCACACGCGGCGCCCATTGGGTATCGGCTTTCTTTTTTGAGGTCACTAATGTCAGCATAGAAGGATCATACACATTCACATTATGCGTAACAGGCGTGGTGAGCAAATACTGCGCTTTGGTGGCTTGCAAAAAGCTCGCCACGCGTTTGATATTAAAAATATCCAAATGCGCAAACGGCTCATCAATAAACACAAAGCCGCCCGGACGCGAATCTTCCATCATCAGTGCCACCAGCAAAATGAGTGATTTCATCACTTGCTGCCCACCCGAAGCATCGCCATCATTCATACCCGCAAAGCCTTTGTCATCAAAACCAAAACGCACCACCAACCCCGCTTGCGAAAGACTCACATCATCGGCAGAGAGCATCACGGCTTCATGATCTACCGCAATACCTGCCATGTCACCTAACACTTTTAGATTTTTGGTATAACGCCCCACCGTGTGGCGCAACACTTTAATATATTGCTCACGCGCAGCATCGGTTTGGTGACGTGCGGTGTCATTATCACGACGACGGGTTTCTAAATCTTTAGATTGCGTTTCAAAATCCGCTTTGATTTTATTGCGAAGCGCAATGACTGTTTCGTCTTTTTCCCAAGTTTCGGTTTCAAAGCGGCGTTCAATTTCGTCCACTTTAATATCAATAAGTTTGACGCTCTCCCATTTTTCAGCCAGTTGCTTATTGTCATTGGCATTTTGCCAAGCGGGCGGTAGTTTGCGCTTGTCATGTCGCAAGCGTAATAAACGTTTCACCTGCTCAGCACGTCCATCGCGGTTTTCTTTTTCTGTAATATCGCTGTCTAAACTCTCTATTTGGTTTGCCAATTTTTGTAATGTGGCTTTGGCATCGCTTATGTCTTTTTCTAATTGCTTTCTGGCTTCGGTTGCTTCGTAAGATTTTTCACCAATTGCGCGACGTTCAGCAACTAAGCGGTCATATTCAGTACGCGCTTCTGCAAATTCTGCACTGCGGCTGGCAAGCTGTACTGTCGCACTAATACCTGCCAAACGTGCTTTAATCACTTGAATATCTGCGTTGATAGGTTTTAGCTTATCTAACAAACCTCGTGACTGTTTTTGTATATCCGCTAACTGCGTCCGCAAAGCCTCCTCACGCGCACGTCCAAAGCGCGGCTGTTCTGGTGCGGCGTAACGACCACCACGCCGTTCGCGCAAATAACCTTGCCTTGTCACCCAATCTTCATTGCGTGGCAAACTCGCCCCCGCCTTTGCATCTTCTACCCGCGTAATGCCTGCCAAAACACGTGAAACCCATTCTGGCACATCACGTGAAAATTTAACAATTTCCAACAATGAGCCTTTAGGTGCAAGCGGCGGCGGCGCACGTTCAGGTACAATGTAATGGCGATATTTGAGTTGCTCGCCCAAGCTTAATGCGCGCGCTTCATCTTTTTTATCTGCCAACAACACAATATGCGCAGAGGAAGCCAGCACTGCTTCTACCGCCGATTGCCAGCTGGTATCAGTAATTTCGACTAAATCAGTCAGTAAATCATGTGCAATGCCTGCGTTATCTAAAGCTTGCCTAAAGTTTGCCACATCAAACGGGTCTGCGCGTTTGCCATTAGCCAAGTTGTCTAAGATTTCATTCAGTTTTGCTTCTTGTGTGTTTAAGCCTGCCAATTTTTGGCGTATTTCGTCACGCTGATTTTCTAGGGCATCTAAATTTTGTGCGTCTTTTGCGCTATCTGCGCCTGCTTCGTTCGCTTGCTTCAGCAAAGCATCTTGCTGTTCGACAATGACTTCTACACGGCCTAAGTTTTTATTAATTTCACCGAGTTTGGTATTGATGTCACTTTCGGATTGCTCTGCCAAGGTCTTACGCGTTTCAAATTCTGTAATTTCACTTTGCTTTTGCGATTGCTGATTTTTTACAGCAATCCGCTCTTGCCGCTTAGCAAGCCAATCACGTTTGGATGCCTTTAGTGTATTTCTGGCACGTTCAGACTCTTCAGTCAGCGCATAAAACTCTAAACGTGGCTTAAACTCACTGACCAGCACATTGCGCTCTTGGTTTAAGATTTGCCATTCCAAAAACCGATTCACTCGCGTTTCATAGGATTGCAAATGGTTTTCTTGCGCCTTTAAGTTATTTTCTGTGTCTTGCAGCTCGCGCGTGGTTTGCTCTTGGTGATGCCGCGCTTCTTGGTAGCGCGTCAGTACCTCCTCATCGCCAAACACTTCAAAGACCAGCTTGAGTAATTCGCGCTCTGACAGCTCACAAAGCTTATCAGTCTGACCCTGCTCAAGTGACAACACTTTAGCAATGGCGGGCGACAAACCTGCGGCGTGTAACTGCCGCTGAAAATCTTTTACGCCAAACACTTGCCCTAAAGATTCTATTTGCTCAATGCTCACATCACCTTCGGTAATCCAGTATTTACGCTCCCAATCACCGCCTTTTTTATCAATGCGGCAAGCTAGGGTAATTTTGTCGTTGGTGTAAGGTAAGCCAAACGGGCGTTTGCTACTGTTAATTGGGCGGCTGTTGTCCACCACGCCGCGCAACCACGCAAAGCTTTCACCGTTGCGGCGCACATAGCGTTTGTAATCGCGTTTTTTAGAACAATCTAGCGCTAACAAAGTGCGTAGTGCATCTAGCAAAGTGGTTTTACCTGAGCCATTAGGGCCCACAATCGTCACGATTGATGCATCTAACGGTAGGGTAAATCGTTGCCAGTAATCCCAATGAATCACTTCTAAGTTGGTGAGCCTAAACATCTTGATCACCTTCTAGCAAGTCGTCTTCTTGTTGTGCTTCGTCATCATTCATTTCTTCGTTCTCATCGTTTTCTTGCAATGGCGCAATACCATTTTGTGCACGAATTAAATCACCCATTGCACCGTGAATAATTCGCGGCGCCATTTCGGCGTAATCAAACACCAAATCTAATAAAGGCCCTTCGCAGATGACTTTGTTTTTGCGTTCAATTAAGCCTAATCGGCTCAACACGCCCAAGTTAATATTGATGCGCTGTTTGCCACCAAATAATTTACCAAAATCTTCCAGCAACACACTCTCTGCAATGCCGCGTGAAACATCCTCACCCACGGCTTTGACGATGTTGCCAAACATATCACCTTGACCGTCTTCAACCTCGCGTCCTAATTGGCGTTCACGTTTAGGCAAAATAATTAACGCCCACAGCACCACCAGTAGTGCAACCGCATCTTTAGGTAGCGCAATATTACTGGCTTGCCACTGTTCGCCGTCGTCAAACACTGCGCCTTCTGTTTCGCGCAACAGTGCCACGGCAATATGCGCTGCAAACGGATGGTCTAGCAAACGCAATCCACAAGCCGCTAAATTGGCTTCTACTTCTTGCCTAAAGCCTAAGTCCACCAACAGTTTACGCACTGCGCTGTCTTTACGCGGTAAATAGCGGCTGGCAATGAGCCTGGCAGTGAATTGTTGTGGGTTAAGTTCCATCGGGTTTGTTCCGCACTGAAGGGTTGATTGGGCTAATAGTGCCTGCGCTCATAAAAGCAATTTCATTTTGGTGAATAGCTTGCAAAGCTGCCGTGTCATCATGCAGAACCAACACAGGCTGCTCGGCCAAAGCTGCTAAATCGGCATCTACATTTTGCTCGCCTAAAAACGTGAGTAGTGAATAACGGTAAGAAGCCGCGCTAAAATCGCCCCCCACCACAATATCGGCTAACACAACACTGCGCTCAATGCGCGATAGCATATTTGTTAAGCTCTGCAACTGTGGCGGATATTCAAACGGCACATCTTGTGCGACTTCAATATCAACAGGTGGCGGCATGGCAGATACTTTTTTATCAAAAATATCGCGCTCTAAAAACGCCTCGGCAACGTCTAACATCACATCGGGCAGTAAATATAGCGGCTCTGGCACTTGGGCTATATTATGCGCGCTTAAATCCGATAGTTTTTGTATGCTTTGTGCTTTTAGCCAAGCGGCTAATTCTGATGAACTCAAACCGCCCTCTGACAACATTACCCGTTGTCGTGCGATTTTTGCCAGCTCATTTTGAAAAACCGAAGTCATGCGCATCATGCGCGATTGACTATCGCCAATTTTTTGCGCAATTTTCCAGCTAGCATCATCGGCAAAACCGTTTTCGCCTAAGTTTTGCAAAATCTCTGTGCCACGCGCCATCCATTTTTGCGCGGCTGCTAAGCGACTTTGCGCCGCTTTTAATCTAAATTCAGAGCCTGATAATACTGCTTGCGAGAAAAAACTTTCATCCTGATTTAATTGCGCTAATAAATTACTTAACGTATCAGCGCTTAGTTGCCCAACAGCATCACCCGCAGCAATTTGTGAAAATAAATAACCCAATTCGTCGTCTTGGCTACCAAAACTCACCAAATTTGAAAGTGACGACAATATCATCCGCGCCAAGCTAGAGAGCTGATACAGCCTACGCTCGCTATCCCAAAGTAATAAATCATGCTCGCGCAAGCGTTTAAGCACGGTTTCTAACTTGGTATTATCAATAAAACTTAAATGATTTTGTAATTGTTGCGGCGTCCATTCTGGCGCGTCTGCACGTGAGGCAATCTCACGCAGAATTGCCAAACGTATCATCACCTCTTCGCTACCACCCCGAAACAGCGCGATTAAGGCCTGAATCACATTGGCAGATTGCAATAACGGAAACAGCGCATCTACATCGCGCGGCGAGACACCTGTTGATAAAAAGTCTTGAAATGCGCTTTCGTCAAAGTGTTGCAAAACATTTTGCCCTATAAACTTTAGTTAGTTACCCAATTTTCTAATTGCAAGGCTGGTACACGCTCAAATTCGCGTAAGTTATTAGTCACCAGCACCAAGCCTTCACTTCGCGCATGGGCGGCAATGTGTAAGTCATTTACGCCGATGGGTTGACCTGCTTTCTCTAGTGCGGCACGGATGCTGCCGTAGTGTTGTGCGGCCTTGGGGGTGTAAGGTAGCACTTCTAAACGACTACAAAAATCTTCTATCACCGTGTGATTTTGCGCTGGCTGGCTGCTTTTTTCTGCGCCGTGAATAAGCTCTGCCAAGGTGACGCTAGAAATTGCCATGCGGCTGGCGTTTTGGTTAAACGTTGCCATCACTTCTATGGGACGGCGTTTAATCACATAGATAACTATATTGGTATCTAGCAAATAAGTAATCATTAGAGCGCCTCGCGCTCAGCTTGGGCTTGGGTAGCTCGCTCAACCATAAAGTCATCAGACGCTTTAGTTTCGCTCATAAAAAAGCTATCCCAGCTGGATTGTAACGGCGCGATAATGCGCTCTTTGCCCACCGCACGCACACTGACTTGTTTCACATCTTCAGGCAGACGCACATCAGCTGGAAGGCGCACAGCTTGCGTGCGGTTGTTGGTAAAAACGGTGCTGGTAGTCATGATGTTTACTCCTAATAATACAACGTATATTGCGTTAGTATATAGCACGAGTTATTTGAATGCAAGACTACTGAAATTCTAGTAGCATTCAAACGAAGACAAGGCAGAGGCTCGCAGACAGTTCAAAGAGTAAGGCAAGAGCCGATAACGCTGTATACGTTTGAATGCTACGGGGAATCATACGCCCTGCTTTAAACTTTCCATAATAAACGGGTCAAGGTCGCCATCTAGCACGCCTTGCGTATTGCCGATTTCCACGCCTGTGCGCAAATCTTTAATGCGGCCTTGGTCTAGCACGTAACTTCTGATTTGATGTCCCCAACCAATGTCTGTTTTGGCATCTTCTAAGGCTTGTTTCTCTGCATTGCGTTTATTAAGTTCTAAGTTATACAACGCGCCTTTCAGCATGTTCATGGCTTCGTCGCGGTTGCGGTGTTGGCTTCTATCATTTTGGCACTGCACCACTACGCCTGTGGGAATATGCGTGATACGCACAGCAGAATCTGTTTTGTTAATATGCTGGCCGCCCGCGCCCGAAGCGCGATAAGTATCAATGCGCAAATCGGCTGGGTTGATTTCAATTTGAATCGAATCATCCACTTCAGGGAAAATCTGCACACTGGCAAAACTGGTGTGGCGTTTAGCGTTAGAATCAAAAGGTGATTTTCGTACTAAACGATGCACGCCGTTTTCAGTGCGCAACGTACCGTATGCATAATCGCCCGTGACCTTGAGCGATGCACCCTTAATGCCCGCCACATCGCCGTCTGAAAGCTCAAGCACTTCTACCTTAAAGCCTTTGCGCTCGGTGTAGCGTAAATACATGCGCAATAACATATTGCACCAGTCTTGCGCCTCTGTGCCGCCAGAGCCAGATTGAAACTCTACGAAGCAATTGGCATTATCCAACTCGCCTGAAAACATGCGTTGAAACTCCATCTCGGCGATTTGCTTTTCTAAAGCTTCAGAATCCGCCTTAACGCTTAATAGAGTATCATCGTCATTTTCTTCACGCGCCATGTCAAACAATTCTTGCGCGTCTTTAATGCCCGCTTCTAGGTTCTGCAAATTATGCACCACCAGCTCTAGGCTACGTTTTTCTTTGCCTAGTTTTTGCGCTGTCTCGGCGTTATCCCAAATTTTTGGGTCTTCTAGCAGACCATTGACTTCTTCTAGCTTTTGCGACTTGTTTTCAAAGTCAAAGATACCCCCGAAGGGCAAGATGGCGTGCGCTTAAATCGGCCAAGCGGTTGTTGATGAGGTTAAGTTGTTCGGCTTCCATGATAGGCACTATCGATTGTAAAAATTACGATTATACAGTAAAGCACTAATCGCTTTTGGATGGCGCATGCACCACTTCGCCATCTTCTTTGGTAAACGTGCCTATGTTTGCGTTATCCAAAATACCGAGTACTAGCTCTGAAGGGCGGCATAATTTTATGCCTTTACTGGTTTCTACAATCGGGCGGTTGATTAAAATCGGATGCTGCAACATCGCGTCTAATAATGCTTCTTCAGATAAATGAGGATTGTCTAGCCCTAATTCAGCGTATGGCGTACCTTTTTCACGAACGAGTGCGTGAATGTTGCCGCCAGTTTTACTGATAATTTCTTGCAGTTTTTCACGCGTGGGCGGCGTTTTTAAATATTCAATTACGGTAGGTTCTACCCCACTGGCGCGTATCATGGCCAAGGTGTTTCTTGATGTGCCACAAGCGGGGTTATGGTAAATCGTTACTGGCATTTTATCTTCCTCATGCATTTGTTAAGCTTCATACCAAGCGCGGCTTTTATTCACAATTGCCACCACAGACAACATTACTGGCACTTCAATCAGCACACCAACCACCGTCGCCAACGCCGCACCTGAGTTAAAGCCAAATAAGGCAATGGCGGTGGCTACTGCCAACTCAAAAAAATTTGAAGCGCCAATCAATGCAGATGGACCGGCTACGCAATGTGCCACTTTAAATTTTTTATTCAACCAATAGGCTAACATCGAATTAAAATAGGTTTGTATTAAAATCGGCACGGCCAAGAGCCCAATAATCATCGGTTGGTTTAAAATCTGCTGCCCTTGAAAGCCAAATAATAAGATAAGCGTGGCGAGCAAGGCTGTCAGCGAGATTGGGTGCAATTGTTTGAGCGTAGTTTCCAGCGCCAACTGACTTTTTGCGAGCAAAACTTTGCGCAGTATTTGGCTGATGATCACTGGCACCACGATAAACAACATTACCGAAATCAGCAAAGTATTCCACGGCACCACAATGCTTGATAAGCCTAGTAAGAGCGCCACAATTGGTGCAAAGGCAACGAGCATAATCGCATCGTTGATGGCCACTTGCGAAAGGGTAAATTTGGCATCGCCATTACATAGATTGCTCCAGACAAACACCATGGCCGTGCAAGGGGCGGCAGCGAGTAAAATAAGTCCGGCAATATAACTATCAATCTGCTCTGCTGGTAAATACGCTACAAAAAGGTGTCGAATAAAAATCCATGCCAGTAACGCCATTGAAAACGGCTTCACAAACCAGTTAATAAAAAGCGTCACACTTATCCCACGGCGGTGCGCCAACACTTCTTTCATTGCACCAAAATCTACTTTTAATAACATAGGAATAATCATTAGCCAAATCAAAACGGCTACGGGCAAATTCACTTCAGCCACTTTTAAGCCGCCAACTGCTTGAAAAAAATCAGGAAAAATCTGGCCTAGCGATATGCCGGCAACAATACAAGCCAGTACCCACCAAGTGAGATTTTTTTCAAATGTGCCAATTTGTGGTTTTTGCGTGGTGATAGACTTGGGTTGCATGCGATTTTAATTTCTTGGTTGATTATGATGTTGGTGGATTATATCGCAGATAAATTACTATTTTTATGACATTTGCCCTCGCGAATTAAGTCACGGGAGGTTAAACTACGCATATTATAAAAATGAAACAAAACTGTAATAAATTAGGGAGCAAAAAAATGAAAAGTAGTATTTTTAGCCGGTTAATGTCTGCCATTACGCCGCATAGCGACAATTACTTTATTTTATTTAACAACTTAGCTGATTGCGCGGTGCGCGCCTCAAAAGTATTAGCGATGATGACTGCCGTCAGTGAAGATGAAAAGTTTGAAGTACACTTCGCAGAAATACGAAAAATTGAATCTGAAGCAGATGGCTACACCAAAGAAATTTTACTCTCACTACACAAAACCTTTATTACGCCTTTTGACCGTCGCGAAATTCGCGAGTTGGCAATGGCGCTTGATGACATTATCGACTTTATGGAAGATATTCCACAAAGTGCAAAAATATACGGCCGCTCAAGCTTTACCCCTGAAATGGTGGCACTTGCACAAATTTTATTACGCGCCTCTGAAAAAGTGCGCGATACCGTACACATGCTGGGTGACATGAAGAATGCTGAACGTATTTTACGTACCTGTGAAGAAATCAACCTGATTGAAGGTGAAGGCGACCACGTCATGCGCGCTGGCGTACAACGCCTGTTTGCTGAAGAATCAGACGCACGTACGATTATGCGTTCAAAAGTGCTTTACGATTTATTTGAAGAAGCGATTGACAGCTGTCAGGATGTATCTGATGTCATTCACGGCGTAGTGCTAGAGCGCATTTAAGGGGTTAACATGGAACACGCAATCGTCATTATGGCGGTGCTGGTGGTGGTAGCCCTCATATTTGACTTTATGAACGGCTTTCACGACGCAGCCAACTCCATCGCACTTATGGTATCCACACGCCTGCTTACCCCGCAAGCAGCAGTATTATGGGCAGCTTTCTTTAACTTTATCGCGTTTGTTATTTTTGGCACCGCTGTGGCCAAAATGGTTGGCAAAGGGATTATTGACCCCGATATTGTCAACAATGCCGTCATCTTTGGTGCGCTCAATGGTGCCATTATCTGGAATCTCATCACGTGGTGGCTTGGTATTCCTTCATCATCTTCTCATGCACTGGTCGGTGGTTTAGTTGGTGCTGGGGTTGCAAAAGGTGGTACTGGAGCGATTGTAGCAGCGGGCCTCATTAAAACGTCTGCGGCTATTATCCTGTCACCACTTTTTGGCATGTTACTGGCGATGATTTTAATGGTGAGCGTACTTTGGCTGTTTGAAAAATCTTCGCCCTACCCTACTGAAAGAAGATTTAATAAAATGCAGTTTGTTTCTTCTTCGCTCTACAGCTTGGGTCACGGCGGCAACGATGCGCAAAAAACCATGGGGATTATCACGGTACTGCTGGTTGCCAATGGCTTCCAACAAGGCTTTGAAGTGCAATTTTGGGTCATTATCTCATGCCACATTGCCATGGCTTTAGGAACTTTATTTGGCGGATGGCGCATTGTACGCACCATGGGCATGGGCATTACACGCATTCGCCCTTCTGGTGCCTTCAGCGCCCAAACTTCAGGTGCAATAGCCTTATTTCTGGCGACCTATCTTGGCATACCAGTTTCAACCACGCACACCATTACGGGTGCCATTATTGGCGTAGGCATCACACGCCGCGCCTCTGCGGTGCGTTGGGGGTTGGCCTCACGCATTGTTTGGGCATGGGTGCTGACGATTCCATGTTCTGGCTTAATTGCGGCAGCCGCTTACCATTTTGGTAAATCATTTTTATAGATTGGTTTTGCGTGCCGTACAAATTAAGGCGTTTTTTTCGCTAAAAAAACCGAGTAAAACCACTTAAAAATCCCCGAGAGAAAAACAATGCCCTGCAAGCCTTTATTTATAAGGATCGCAGGGCATCTCAAAAGGTTGAGTGTAATTTTGTGCTGTTTTGATATGAAAAATTGTGCAAATTTACAGCACTAACGTCGCGACCAATTGCAACTTAACTGGCTGCTTTTTTTACCACTTCTGCAATTTCTTCTGCGAGTTTTTGTACCAATGTGCGGTCTTGGCCTTCTACCATGACTCGTATTTTTGGCTCCGTACCCGATGCACGCAGTAACACGCGACCAGTGTTATTCAATGTTACTTCAGCCTGTTTGACTGCCTGTTGAATACTTGCATGATTCAAATCGAGCTTTTGCTTAGTAGTCACGTTAATCAGTACTTGCGGGTACAGCACAAGTTTTTCGCGCATTTGTGCGAGCGTTTTGCCACCTTCCACCAGCGCTTGCAGCACTTGCAAGGCCGCGATAATAGCATCGCCACTGGTATGCTTATCTAGCGTTAAAATATGGCCAGAATTTTCACCGCCCAATTTCCAGTTTTTAGTGTTGAGCAACTCTAAAACGTAACGGTCGCCCACGTTGGCGCGGCCGAAGGGGATTTGATGTTTTTGCAGCGCGTGTTCCAGCGCGAGATTGGTCATCAATGTACCCGCCACACCGCCTTTGAGCTTACCTTTTGCGTATAAACCCAGCGCGATAATATACAGCAGTTGATCACCATCTAACAAATGACCTTCTGCATCCACCATCATCACACGGTCACCATCACCATCAAAGGCGATGCCTAAATCGGCTTGGTGTTCAACCACGGCTTTTTGCAAGGCTTGTGGATGCGTTGAACCCACTTGTTCGTTAATGTTGAGGCCATCTGGACGGTTGCCGATACAAATCACTTCTGCGCCGAGTTCATGAAACACATCTGGTGCTACGTGGTAAGTTGCACCATGCGCGCAATCGAGCACAATTTTGAGCCCGCGTAAGTCGAGATGATTTGGGAACGTGCTCTTGCAGAATTCCACATAACGCCCAGCCGCGTCATCAATACGGCGTGCCTTGCCTAACTTAGCTGATTCCATGACTTGCATCGGTTTGTCGAGCTCCGCCTCAATCGCGTGTTCGATATCATCTGGTAATTTGGCGCCATCGGCAGAAAAAAACTTAATCCCGTTGTCATCATACGGATTATGCGAGGCCGAAATCACAATACCCGCCTGCGCGCGCAGTGCGCGAGTTAAATAGGCCACCGCTGGCGTAGGCATTGGGCCGGTGAGCAACACATCCACGCCCGCTGCAGACAAGCCTGCCTCAAGCGCGGCCTCTAACATGTAGCCTGAAATGCGGGTATCTTTACCAATTAACACCGCAGGGTGCGCACCTTTAGCTAAGTTAACCTGCAATCCTGTGAGCACTTTACCTGCGGCATAGCCCAACCGCATCACAAACTCTGGGGTAATAGGGTATTCACCCACGCGCCCGCGAATACCATCTGTGCCGAAATATTTTTTACTCATGTTTTACGCTTTCTTGTTTAATTTTTAGTATCTTTGGTGAAAAACTTTTAGCTTATTTATTTACCTTTTAGGCCCTATCTAAAAAAAATTAGGTACCCAATGATTGCCACAAACCCAATGATTGCGATTCGTAAAACACTCTCTTGCGAAAGCCCTTTTGCCTGCAAATGAGCAAGATACTTCTCTTTGAGTACTGCGTCAGTTTCCAAATATGCCTCGATGCGTTCTTTTGATTCTTTCAGGCTCAAGCCCGTTTTCTCACGCGTGATTTTAATAGCTTGAATTAACTTTCCCTCAGCAATCGCATCCTTTGCCTCTGCTGGTATTTCCCTATCATTTGTGCGCATTTATAATTTCCTAATTTTTTTTGAGCATCATCTAAAGAATCGCGGCCAACACTTTAAGCGCATCCACGGTTGCTTTCACGTCATGGACACGCACAATCTTTGCACCTTTCATGGCCGAAATGACCGATGCGGCAATACTGGCATACAAACGCTGATTTTCATCTCCACCCGCAATAGCACCCAACACAGATTTTCGTGACAAACCCACTAACAATGGCAGGCCGATACGATGCAACTTTTCTAGCTGTTGGATGAGGCTAATGTTATGTTCACGCGTTTTACCAAAGCCAAAACCCGGGTCAAGTACAATTCTATTTTTAGCAATGCCATGGTTTAAACACACCTGCAAACGGTCTGCCAAAAACTGCCCCACCTCAATCACAACATCTTCATAATGCGGTGACATCTGCATAGTCATAGGGTTACCCTGCATGTGCATCAAACAGATTCCAACATGACTCTTTACTAGCACATCCAGTGCTCCAGGTTCCTGCAATGCACGTACATCATTCACCATATCAGCGCCTGCTGCAATGGCTTGGCGCATCACTTCTGGTTTATAGGTGTCTATAGAAATCGGCACCGTTGAAACACCATTGAGTGCCTCAATCACTGGAATCACGCGGCTTATTTCTTCATCTAAAGACACGGGCGCTGCCCCTGGACGTGTGGACTCGCCACCAATATCCAAAATATCCGCACCTTCAGCAATTAGTGTTAATGCGTGACAAACTGCAGCCTGCGTAGAAGTATATTTTCCGCCATCAGAAAATGAATCCGGCGTCACATTGACAATGCCCATCACATGCGGGCGATTAAGCTTGAGTTGGTACTTGCCGCAAATGAAAGTGCTGGTTGATTCAGAAGGAGTGGTCATGTGGCATTATACTTAAAATCAAGGCAATAAAAAAAGGGCTAGAAATCTAGCCCTTTTTTAAACCATTGACCGCTTATTCAGATTTAGCTGATGGCTGTGGTGCCGGTGCAGCGCCTACACCCGTGGTGCCAGAATCACGCGGCGTGCTGGTTTTGCTTTGTGTTGGCTTTGGTGGACGCACTGGAATGCCGGCCATAATGTCGTTGATTTGGTCTGCATCAATGGTTTCATACTCCATCAGCGCAGCGGTCATCGCCTCCACTTTATCGCGATTATCTTCGAGCAACTTACGTGCAAGCGCGTACTGCTCATCTAAAATACGGCGAATTTCTGCGTCCACTTTTTGCTGGGTGGCTTCAGAAATGGTTTTAGCGCTCATGCTACCGAAAAATGAATCTTGCTCATCACCCGCATACACCATGGTACCCAGCGCATCACTCATGCCGTACTTGGTGACCATGGCGCGGGCAAGTTTGGTGGCACGTTCAAAGTCATTGGATGCGCCCGTTGACATTTGATGCATGAAGATTTCTTCAGCTATACGGCCGCCAAATAAAATTGAAATTTCTTCCAACATTTTGTCTTTATAGTTACTGATACGATCAAACTCCGGCAATTGCCAAGTTAAGCCTAATGCCCAGCCGCGCGGCATGATGGTTACTTTATGTACAGGGTCTGCTTTTGGTAACAATTTCGCCACCACCGCATGGCCTGACTCATGATAAGCCGTGTTGCGGCGCTCTTCTTCACGCATCACCATCGACTTACGCTCAGGGCCCATGAAGATTTTATCTTTAGCATCTTCAAAATCTTGCATATCGACAGTGCGCTTATTGCGGCGCGCAGCAAAAAGCGCAGCTTCATTGACCAAGTTTGCTAAGTCAGCACCAGAAAAGCCTGGTGTACCGCGTGCAATAATGTCAGCTTTCACGTCTACATCAATGGGCACTTTACGCATGTGTACCAATAAAATTTGTTCGCGGCCTTTAATATCAGGCAAGCCTACCATCACTTGGCGGTCAAAGCGGCCCGGACGAAGCAAGGCTTTGTCTAACACATCCGCGCGGTTAGTTGCAGCAATCACAATTACACCAGAGTTTGCTTCAAAGCCGTCCATCTCTACCAGTAATTGGTTGAGTGTTTGCTCGCGTTCGTCGTTGCCACCGCCAGTACCTGATCCACGACTGCGTCCAACAGCATCAATCTCATCAATAAAAATGATGCAAGGTGAACTCTTCTTGGCGTTTTCAAACATGTCACGCACGCGCGAAGCGCCCACGCCGACAAACATCTCAACAAAGTCAGACCCTGAAATAGTAAAGAACGGTACTTTTGCTTCACCCGCAATGGCGCGGGCAAGTAAGGTTTTACCTGTGCCCGGAGGGCCGACCATCAGCACACCGCGCGGAATACGTCCACCCAGCTTTTGAAATTTGGTCGGGTCACGCAAAAAGTCGACGATTTCAGTCACTTCTTCTTTTGCCTCGTCACACCCGGCCACATCAGCAAAGGTCGTGGAGTTATTGGTTTCGTCTAACTGACGTGCTTTGCTCTTACCAAAAGAAAATGGCCCACCACCTTTACCGCCGCCTTGCATTTGGCGCATAAAGAAAATCCAAACGCCAATGAGTAAAATCATTGGGAACCATGACACGAGTATGCTCACGAACAATGACTGCTCTTCATCAGGTTTAGCTTCTACCACCACGTTATTTTCAAGCAAATCTGAAACCAGCCAAATGTCTGAAGGCGCATAAGTGCTGAATTTTTTACCGTCATGGGTTGTGCCACGCACAACACGTCCATCAATTTGCACTTTAGCAATTTGGCCAGCTTTAACTTCTTGCATAAATTGTGAATACACAACTTGGTTATCAGTGCTGTTTTTAACGCCTGTTAGATTAAATATGGTCAACATGACCATCACAATCGCCAACCAAATCGCAATATTCTTAAATGTATTATTCAAAATTCCGTTCCTTGATTAAAAGGGATAAATATCTGTCTGATTTTACGGCATTTTTAATCTGATGAAAATGCTGAAAACCTGTTTTTACTACTTTTTTCCTAAACCAAGCAAATACACTTCACTGCTACGGTCGCGGGAGGCTTTGGGTTTGCGTGTCACAACTTTATCAAACATTTGTCGCATATCTTTGACAAGTTCATCAAAACCAGCGCCTACGAACACTTTGACTAGAAAGTTACCATTAGGTTTCAGCCAATCTTTGCTAAACGCCAGCGCCAATTCAGTTAAATAGGCCGCACCTGCTTGGTCTACATCTTTGATACCAGTTATATTGGGCGCCATGTCAGCAATTACAAGGTCAACCTGACTTTTATTTAATGCCTCTTCAAGCTGCCGCAATACGGATGCTTCACGAAAATCACCTTGAATGAACTCTACACCCGCAATCGGATGCATGTCTAGAATATCGAGTGCAATAACGCGCCCCTGACCTTTTAGACGCTGTACCGCCACTTGCGACCAACTTCCTGGCGTTGAGCCTAAATCAACAATGGTCATGCCAGGCTTGATGAGTTTGTCTTTGTCATCAATTTCGAGCAATTTATAAGCTGCGCGCGCGCGATAACCCTCTTTTTGCGCAAGCTTTACGTAGGGGTCATTCAAATGTTCTTGCATCCACGCTTTGCTGGTTTTAGTGGGTTTCATAGCAGATCAACTTCATTCGAGATAAGGTATCATTCAACGTTAAACATGGCTTCATGTTAAAATGTAAGGCAGTCATCACATTATAAAAGAACATCATGAAACCAACTAACTTAAAACTCACCACCAAACAAATTGCACACTTACGCGGCAAAGCACATGACTTGAACCCTGTGGTGATGATTGGCAACAACGGCCTGACTGACAACGTGCTAAAAGAAATTGAGCTGAATTTGAATGCGCACGAACTCATTAAAGTGCAAGTAGCGGGCGACGACCGCGATGCGCGCAAAGCTATTTATAATGACATTGCCACTAAAACCAATGCGCTTGCAGTGCACCACATTGGCAAGCAGTTGGTCTTTTATCGCCCAAGCGACACGGTAAAAGAGTCTGCCAAAATTGTCATCCCAAGATAATTAAGCGCGTTAAAAATAACGTTTTTTAGCGAAATTTAAGCACAACCCTTTTACACTGCCCTGGAAGCCTTTATTTATAAGGCTCTCAGGGCAGTGTTTTTTGCTCGGAGGATTTTTCATGCATTGAAATAGGTTGAATGCTCTGCGCTTTAGTTAAGCAATACACCTGCATCCCCAGCGCAATTTTTAAATCAACCAACGCTTTATTTGTGACTTCTACCATCAAATCAACGCCAACATCCACCGATACCAATGTTCTTGACCCAACCACCTGAATGCTTGAAACCGTACCTGCAAGCTGGTTTTGTATCGAAATCCCCTCAATTAAATGGGTGGATAAAGCAATATTAGCAGCGGCAATCGAAACCGAAACCATGCTGCCCAGCGGCGCGTCAATGGTTGGCATCACAATACGCTGCTTGCCGACGGTAGCGATGGTGTAACCAAGCGTTGCATGATGCGCTAAAATGCGGGTATGCAGGACATTTTCTACCCCGAGCGATTGCGCGAGTGCCAGCACGCGCTCATCGTGAATCACTTGATTAAAGTCGCCTACTGCCAGAATTTTTCCAGCCTCTAGCATGGCAATTTTTGGCGTCAAATACAAAATTTCGTCAATGGCATGGCTGACATACACCATCGGCGTTTGTGTTTCATCTTTGATTCGGCGTAAAAACGGTAGAATTTGACGTTTCAGGCGCACATCTAATGAGGCAAGCGGTTCATCTAACAACAACAAACGTGGCGATGCCAGCAACGCCCGGCCTAACGCCACGCGTTGTTTCTCGCCGCCTGAGAGTTGCAATGGCTTTTGCTTTAAAAGTTGTCCAATCTCCAGTAGTTCGACCACCTGATTGAAACCTAAACGACGCTTTTCTTTAGCCAGTAACTTAAAGCCATAATTCAAATTATCTTGCACTGTTAACTGTGGAAATAGCCGATTATCTTGAAACATCATCCCAATATGGCGCTGATGTGCGGGGATGTTGATGCCTTTTACACGATCAAACAAACACGCACCTTCTAAGGTAAATTGTCCCGCATCTGGCGTAACAAGGCCGGCCATCATCGCCAACAGCGTGCTTTTTCCAGCACCCGATGGGCCATAAATACCCATGACACCGTGGTCTGGAATTTCAGCCTGCATGTCCAAATTAAAAGATTGCCGGTGGTGATAGAAATGAAATTTCATGGGTAATTGTTGTTTGGCGGTTTCTAGTAATTAGTGACTACTTTTATGCGCTGGCCGCAGCGTATAAATAAACAATAACACCACAAATGAAAAGACTAGCATCACTGCCGAAAGTGCATGCGCTTGCATATATTCAAGAGCTTCTACGTGGTCGTATATTTGCACAGAAGCCACGCGCGTCACGCCTGGAATGTTGCCGCCAATCATTAATACAACGCCAAATTCACCGATAGTATGCACAAAGGTAAGAATAATGGCCGTTAAAAACCCAGCACGCGACAACGGCACAGCAATTGTAAAAAAACGATGCTGCGCAGAAGCGCCAAGCGTCGCAGCGGCATCCAGTAAATTTTTATCCACTGCTTCAAACGCATTTTGCAAGGGTTGCACCATAAATGGCAAAGAATAGATAATAGATGCCACCACTAACCCCCCAAAAGTGAACGGTAGCGCTTGCCAGCCTAACTGATGCATCAAGTTGCCAATGGGTCCTTGTGGCCCCATGGCCAATAAAAAATAAAACCCAAGCACAGAAGGCGGCAACACCAAAGGCAACGCGACCACTGCACTCACCACCCCTTTGCCTTTTGAGGTGGTGCGTGCAAGCCACCAAGCAAGCGGCGTTGCCAACAACAGCAAAATAACGGTGACGACACTTGCGAGTTTAAGTGTTAACAATATGGCTTGAATATCGGCGGGGCTTAAATGCATGGTATTTTATTAAATTGATAACAATTGTTTATTGAGCCGTCACTGCATCAGGCAAAGTAAAACCGTACCTCACCATGATTTTTCGCGCCTCAGCACTTGACATATAGTCAGAAAACTTTTTAGCGGCTTGGTTGGTTTCTGCACGTTTTGTGATGACAAACCCCTGTTTGAGCGGACTATGTAAAGATTCAGGAATCAGCCAATAGCCACCCTGTTTTGAGAGTTCGTCACTTAATGCTAGTGATAGCGCGATAATCCCTACTTGTGCATTCCCCGTTTGAACAAACTGCGCGGTTTGCGCAATATTTTCACCATATACCAATTTAGGCTCAACTTGATGCCAAAGATTTTTTGACCTTAACGCTTCTTCAGCACGCTTGCCATAAGGTGCATGTTTGGGGTTAGCGATGGCAATGCGGCTAATATCTGCGCGAGTGATATCTTCCAAGCGCAATTTAGTTGCATCTAACTGGGCTTTTGGGCTCCATAAAACAATACGTCCAAACGCGTAAGGCTTAGTTAGGCCTGCTGTAAGGCCAGCCGCTTCTAATTTCTCGGGGTAGCTAATATCTGCTGAAAAATATAAATCATAAGGGGCCGCTTGCTGAATTTGTGTATAAATTTTACCTGATGAACCGTAAATCACCTCTACTTCGTCTGCTGGGTTGCCCTTTTTAAACTGCGTGACAATTTCGTCCATGGCAAATTTTAAATCTGCGGCGGCGGCAATGTTGATTTTTTCTGCCATCGATAATGTGGATAAACAAAAGAAAAATATACCCATAAACAGCTGTCTAAGTTGCATTGCAATTTCCATATTGAGTTTAATTGCTTTCTAATCAGGCAGTATATTTAATCACACCTATCGCTATATTCAAACAGGAATAACGATAGATTGCGATATTTTGACTGGTTAGCGTAAGGCTTATGTTGGCGTTGGGAGATTTAAATTTGAAGTAATTAGGTCAAACTCTGCAGCGGTTGAGATAACAGCCTTAGCAACTAAATTACGATAGGTTTGAAGTATTAGATAGCCGAATTCAGTTAATTGCGCTCCACCACCGTGTGGTCCGCCCGGTGATGAGCTCACTAATGGCTGCTTGAAACATTTGTTCATCACATCCACCAGTTCCCAAGCTCGTCGATATGACATACCCATTTTTTTTGCTGCGGCCGAAATAGAGCCACAGCGATCAATCGCTTCTAGTAAATCCGCTTTACCTGGCCCCATGGCGATTAAATTTCCGTGCGTTACCCTTATTTTTAAACTGCTATTAGCCATCAAATAATGCGCTGCACGATATATCTAACGTATCTTTAACACCATCACTATCGCCAACAAACACTCTGCAATATAAGCAAAGCTGGCAACCCCATGCCAAGTTCTAAACCGGTCTACAAAGACACTTTGCATCACATCCAAAGGTAAGGCGTCGGTTTTAAGCTGGGCAAGTAAAGGTTGAATGCCAAAGTGGCCAGCCAGCACTAGTAGCAGCATCAGTAGCACAGCCCAAAAATAACCTTGTTTTAGTGCGCTGGTACCAAACACTGACATGCGGTGAATTATTAGAAACGCGCCACTCGCCATGCCAATACAGCTCACCACGGTGAATAATTTTCCGGCAATTGCGCCTGCGAGTTGCTTGTCTTGCAGGGTATCAAATAGCACGTAGGCGCTGACGCCTGTCATCCAGAGCGCCCCCGCCCAAAGTGCGACGACAATGAGAGCGATGCGGTAGGGCATTAGATGTACAACACTTCAATTATTTCGTACTCTTTTACACCGCCTGGTGCTACGACTTCAGCAATCTCACCTTCTGATTTTCCAATTAATCCGCGCGCGATAGGTGAGCTCACAGACACTTTTCCATTTTTAATATCCGCTTCGTCTTCACCAACGATTTGGTAGGTTTTAGTATCGCCTGAATCTAAATCTTCAAAACGCACAGTGGCACCAAATACCACGCGGCCATCCGCATTGAGGGTTTGCGGGTCGATGACTTGCAGGTTCGAAAGCTTTGCTTCTAATTCAGAAATACGGCCTTCGATAAAGCTTTGACGCTCTTTTGCAGATTCATACTCAGCATTTTCTGACAAATCGCCTTGCGCACGAGCCTCCGCAATTGCTTGAATAATATTGGGGCGATCAACAGCACGTAAGCGTTGTAATTCTTCTTTGAGTAACTCGGCACCTTTGATGGTAACGGGAATTTGCGTAACTGCCATATTGCTAAACCTTGTAAAAATTAAAGCATAAAAAATAAACCACACCCGAAAGAGTGTGGTTGAACAAATTAAATTTAAATACGATTGTTGAAGTGTATTTTAAGACAGCTTTTTATGCAAGTTTTGAAGTGACTCCACTGTCAGCTCCTGCATATGCGCCATGCCCATGCAGGCTGCCTTTGCGCCCGCAAGCGTTGTGTAATAAGTCACTTTATTTTGCAACGCACTACGACGAATTTCGTAACTATCCGCAACTGCGCGCTTGTCTTCAGTCACATTGACAATAAAACTAATGTCATTGTTTTTAATCATATCAACAATATGCGGGCGCCCTTCAGCCACTTTATTCACAGAGGTAACTTTAAGGCCATTGGCTGTGAGTGCTGTAGCTGTGCCTTTAGTGGCAACCAATGTAAAACCTAAATCATGAAGTGCATGCGCAATTTCAACCACTTTATTGTAGTCTTCTTTGCGCACACTAATAAAGGCCTTACCCCCTGAAGGTAATTTGGTAGATGCACCTAGCTGTGACTTCACAAAGGCTTCAGCAAAGGTCTCACCTACCCCCATCACTTCACCGGTTGATTTCATTTCCGGGCCTAAAATGGTATCCACACCCGGGAATTTAATAAACGGAAACACGGCTTCTTTCACAGAGTAGAACGGGGGAATAACTTCATGTGTGACTTTTTGAGAAGCTAAACTTTGGCCAACCATACAGCGTGCGGCAATTTTTGCTAATTGCAAACCACAGGCTTTTGAAACAAACGGTACGGTACGTGAGGCCCGCGGATTCACTTCTAACACATAAACGGTAGTACCCTGTATCGCAAATTGCACATTCATCAAACCCACCACGCCCAGCGCTTTGGCCATTTGCTTGGTTTGCGTACGTAATTCATCTTGCAATTTAGCTGACAGACTATATGGAGGTAGTGAACAGGCTGAGTCACCAGAGTGGACACCTGCTTGCTCCACGTGTTCCATAATACCGCCAATAATCACATTGCCGGTGTTGTCGCATAACGCATCCACATCCACTTCAAGCGCGTCATTTAAAAACCTATCTAGCAATACTGGCGATTCATTTGACACTTTGACTGCTTCACGCATGTATCGCTCAAGCTGGCTTTGCTCTTGCACGATTTCCATTGCACGACCGCCTAAAACATATGAAGGGCGTACCACGAGTGGGTAACCAATCTCTTCCGCCAAACGGATAGCTTCTTCTGGCGCGCGTGCGGTGCGGTTTGGCGGCTGCTTTAAGCCCAACTCATGCAACATTTTTTGAAAACGTTCACGGTCTTCGGCTTTATCAATGGCATCTGGCGTCGTGCCAATAATCGGCACACCTGCTTTTTCTAAGCCGCGCGCGAGTTTGAGTGGCGTTTGGCCGCCGTATTGCACAATCACGCCAACAGGTTTTTCAAGCGCTACGATTTCCAGTACATCTTCTAATGTCACAGGCTCAAAATACAAGCGGTCTGAGGTATCGTAATCGGTTGAAACCGTTTCAGGATTACAGTTCACCATAATGGTTTCATATCCATCTTCGCGCATCGCAAAGGCTGCATGTACGCAGCAATAATCAAACTCAATGCCTTGCCCAATTCGGTTTGGGCCACCGCCCAACACCATAATTTTTTTATTATTGGTGGGCTGCGCTTCACACTCTTCTTCATAGGTAGAGTACATATACGCAGTATTCGTAGCAAACTCTGCCGCGCACGTATCCACACGTTTGTAAACAGGACGCACTTGCAAAGCCTGACGATAAGCACGCACAGCGTGCTGGTCGGTATCGAGCAATGTTGCCAAACGCTTATCAGAAAAACCACGACGTTTAAGCTGCAACAAGGCTGCTTTATCTAAATCAGCAATATGCTTGCCTTTAAGCGCTTGTTCACGGTCGATAATGTCTTTGATTTGCACCAAAAACCAAGGGTCAATTTTTGAAATCGCAAAGACCTGATCAACACTTAAACCTGCCCTAAAGGCATCGCCCACATACCAAATCCGCTCGGGGCCAGGTACGCCAATTTCTTTGGTAATGGTATCTAAATCTGTGGTTTTTTCGTCCAGACCATCCACACCAACTTCAAGTCCACGTAAGGCTTTTTGGAATGACTCTTGGAACGTGCGGCCAATCGCCATCACTTCGCCCACAGACTTCATTTGTGTGGTTAAACGACTATCTGCCTGCGGAAACTTTTCAAAAGCGAAACGTGGGATTTTAGTCACTACGTAGTCAATACTTGGCTCGAATGAGGCTGGTGTAGCACCACCGGTAATTTCGTTGCGCAGTTCATCCAACGTAAAACCAACAGCCAATTTTGCTGCCACTTTCGCAATTGGAAACCCTGTTGCCTTAGAGGCCAGCGCGGATGAACGCGACACGCGTGGGTTCATCTCAATCACAATCATACGACCATCATCCGGGTTGATGGCAAACTGTACGTTAGAGCCGCCTGTATCCACACCGATTTCACGCAATACGGCCAATGAGGCATTACGCATGATTTGATATTCTTTGTCAGTCAAGGTTTGAGCAGGCGCAACAGTAATGCTGTCGCCTGTATGTACGCCCATTGGGTCTAAATTTTCAATGGAACAGATAATAATGCAGTTGTCCGCAGAGTCGCGCACCACTTCCATTTCATATTCTTTCCAGCCGAGCAATGACTCTTCAATCAGCAACTCTTTAGTCGGTGAGGCATCCAACCCACGCTCACATATTGTGATAAATTCTTCACGGTTATAAGCAATGCCGCCACCGCTACCGCCCATGGTGAATGATGGGCGAATAATCGCTGGGTAACCGATACTGGCTTGTACCTGCAACGCTTCTTCCATGCTATGCGCGATGGCAGAACGCGCGGAACCTAAACCAATTTTGGTCATCGCTTCCTTGAATTTTTGGCGGTCTTCGGCTTTATCAATCGCCTCTTTTGATGCGCCAATCAACTCCACTTTATATTTTGCCAACACGCCATGCTTATCTAAATCGAGGGCGCAATTCAAGGCAGTTTGACCACCCATGGTCGGCAATAGGGCATCGGGGCGCTCTTTAGCAATAATCTTTTCAACCACTTGCCAAGTCACAGGCTCAATGTAGGTTGCATCGGCCATTTCCGGGTCAGTCATGATGGTGGCTGGGTTTGAGTTCACCAAAATAACGCGGTAACCTTCTTCACGCAACGCTTTACATGCCTGCGCGCCAGAGTAGTCAAACTCACAGGCCTGACCAATAACAATTGGACCTGCGCCAATGATAAGAATGGATTTTATATCGGTACGCTTAGTCATTAGCTAGCCTTTCTTTCTGCTGTTTTACTTGCCTGCATCATGCTAATGAAGCGGTCGAACAAATAACTCATTTCGGTTGGCCCCGGACTGGCTTCAGGATGGCCCTGAAAGCTGAATGCGGGTTTGTCAGTACGGGCAATGCCCTGCAAACTGCCGTCAAACAATGAAACATGGGTGGTTTTAATATTGGCGGGCAATGTGGTCGCATCCGCCGCAAAGCCATGGTTTTGACTGGTGATATACACGCGCTTGGTATCAACATCTTGCACAGGGTGATTAGCACCATGATGGCCAAATTTCATTTTGATTGTTTTAGCCCCTGACGCCAATGCCAACAACTGATGCCCTAAACAGATGCCAAACGTAGGCACACCGCTATCGACAATGGTTTTAATTGCAGCAATTGCGTAATCACACGGTGCCGGGTCCCCCGGACCATTGGATAAAAATACACCGTCTGGTTTGTAAGCAAGCGCCTCAGCCGCCGATGTTTGGGCTGGCAACACCGTCACCTTACAGCCACGAGAAACCAGCATCCGCAAAATATTGCGCTTAACCCCGTAATCGTAAGCCACCACATGAAACTGCTTTGCTGGCGCTGGCGTAAATCCTTGACCTAACGCCCACTCACCTTCAGTGAATTCGTATGGTTTTTTGCAGGTCACAACTTTTGCTAAATCCAGCCCATTTAAACCTGGAAAGCCCGCCATCAAATCATTCGCCAATGCTAACGCTTTCGTTTCATCAGCCTCACCTGCGATTACCGCGCCTGTTTGCGCACCTTTTTCACGTAAAATTCGGGTAAGTTTGCGTGTATCAATATCGGCGATTGCGACAATATTGTTATCAACCAGATAGTCAGATAATGACTGTGTGTTTCTAAAATTGGAGTGAATTAATGGCAAATCACGAATAATAAGGCCGCTGGCATACACTTGGCCAGACTCAACATCTTCAAGGTTAACGCCATAATTACCGATGTGCGGATAAGTAAGCGTGACGATTTGTTTGGTGTAGGAGGGGTCGGTTAAAATCTCCTGATAACCAGTCATTGAAGTGTTGAACACCACCTCACCAACGGTTTGGCCACTTGCCCCAATTGAGGTGCCACGAAACACAGTTCCATCTGCAAGTACTAGTATGGCGGGCAGGTTTTGTGACACGGCAACTCCTTGTTTTACAACATTAATTAATTTTAACTTTTTGTCCATCATGAGCAGATGGCAGATATGCAAAACGGGAGGAGTGTATAGAGACTCTTCCCGTTTCAGAATTATCGAATTATAGCGAAAAACTAACGGCTTATCAAGCTGACATTACAGGGTTTGTAGCTGTTGGTCGTGCGATTTTGCCAGTACTAATTGCGCCACTGCCGCGCCAATAAGCGCAATGAACATATCCCATTGCGTATCCCACACATCACCTTGCGTGCCCAGAAAAGCCTCTGCCGCTTCGCCTGAAGCCACCGCCACCCACCATTCTATCAACTCATAAACAGCACTGATACTCAAGGCAATACAGCACACGATAAAAAACAGCCACGCGCCTTTTTGTACAACATTTTTGCGCAGCAATATTTCACGCGCCACCATCGCAGGGATAAACCCTTGTGCAAAATGACCCACACGATCGTAATAATTGCGACTCAGTTCAAAAGTGTCGCGTAGCCAGTTAAAGGCTGGCACTTCAGCATAGGTATAGTGCCCGCCTATCATCAAAATGACAGCATGTAGCAAAATTAACACGTACAGTAATGGCGTTAGTGGAAACTTTTGATAACTAAAGCACAAGATTGGCATGGCAATTAGTACGGGGGCGACTTCGAGAAACCAAGTCAAATAATCGGTGGGTTGAATGGCAGACCAGACAAACACTGCCGCCAAGATCAAAAGTAAAATAGGCAAAAATAGTCGGTGCTTAGTCGTCATTTGAAAGTCGAAATCTTTAAGGTTTTTAACATCAATTAGCCTAGCAAAGCCAATTCAGCCTCACTAAATCCTGCCAACCGACGCGCCTCAAGGTTAAAAGGTCCACGCAGTTTAGGTGCCTTATATTGCTGGCAAAGCTGCTCAAACGTTGCAATGGGTGACAATTGTCGCGCCGCACACAGCCAGTTAAACCAATGGTTACCAATGGCCACATGGCCAATTTCATCGCGCAGAATAATATCTAGAATATCCGCAACAGCCGTATCGCCAATTTGTGCAAATTTATTGCGTAATGGCACAGAGGCATCCAGTCCACGCGCCTCCATAGTGCGCGGCACTAAAGCCAAGCGCGCCAATACATCTTCATTGGTGCGCTCGGCCATCTCCCATAAACTATTATGCCCACTAAAATCACCATACCCATAACCCATTTGCTGCAAATGCGCGTGCAATAAATTAAAGTGATATGCCTCTTCGGCAGCAACTTTCAGCCAATCGGCATAGTAAGTTTTTGGCATGTCGGCAAATCGCCAAACGGCATCAAGCGCCAAGTTAATGGCATTAAACTCAATATGCGCAATGGCGTGAATCAGTGCCGCGCGACCCTCAAGGGTGCGCATGGAACGCTTTTCAACGGCCAATGGTGAAACTAAAACGGGTTTGGCTGGGTGGCCCGGAATCGCCTGATTTGCAGTAAGCTGTATGCTTGCATCCAAGCATACATCGCCCGCTTGCCAAGCAAAATTGAGCGCGGTAACGCCCGCAACCTTATCGACCACTTGGCTGCAAGCAAGCCAATGTAAGGCGTTTTGACGTAGTTCGTTCATGGTTAAAACATGTAGGCGCGCAATGGATTGCGCTCCTACATAACCCCTTATTTAAGCAGAATAAAGTCCAATTCGCCCGCTTTCATATCGGGCACCATCAGGTATTTTTCGTCCTTGGTAATAGCAATATCTGCAGCGGCTTGGTAACCGCTTTTAATTTCCGCGACATCGCCTTTGGTGTTCACGCTAAACACTTTGCCTGATTTCCAATCGCTCACGTACATGGTGCCATCAGATTGATGCACCAAACCATCGCCTCCGCCAAACCCTTCTGCAAGGTCAGTCAATACTTGGGTTTTTTGGTTCAAGCTATACAAAATACCTGAACTAAAATCCACCACCAGCAACACTTCGCCAGTATCATCCGCCAGCAAGCCGTTGGGCGCTTTAATGCGCGCATCTTGCATATTGCTCAACAATAAACTCACATGGCCTTGCGGATTGATTTTAAAAACGGCACCACCCAAGCCCGTGTTGAACAAATCACCGCTGTCACTCACATATAAATTGCCTTGCGGGTCGGCTTCTAAGTCATTCAAAAAATAGGGTGAGCCATGCAGCGCGCCTGAAAACGCTTCTGCACTTGCAAATACGCTGGATTTACCATCTGAGGTAATCTTTAAAACCTGATGATTATCAGCCACATACAAATCAGAATCAATTACGGCCAACCCTTTCGGGTCATCTAAACCGCTGGCGTACACTGAAGTTTTACCTTGCGCGTCGATTAGCGTGATTACGCCGTCCCCCGCCTTACCAAATTCACCAATTTCAGACACAAAAATCCGCCCATCTTTGGCCTGCACCACAGATTCTGGCGTTTTTAAACCGGTGATTTTTTGCCGCTCAACGGCTGCCTTTTGCGGGGCTTTAACTTCTTTTGCGCAACCTGCGCCCAATACAGCCAGCAGCACCGCTGACAATAGCGTAACTTTTAACAATGGTTGTTTTGTGCATATTCTAGTTTGCATGGCGAACCTTTCAAATTTAAAAAAATTGCTCAAGTGTTTTCTATATCTTACTCGTATTCCGCCTAAATTTTTGTGATTTTTTTGCTCTAAACTCGTGCAAAAAACGCGTTTAAAACAGCCCGCTTTTTTACGAGAAAAATTTTATGCCCTGCGAGCCTTTATTTATAAGGCTTCCAGAGCATCGAAAAAGGTTGGTGTGAAATTAGCTTGCAAAAAGCGGTTTTTCACACGTTGCATATTTTAAATTTAACTGCACTTTTTGCGCGCCGTTATAACTATTTGTTTGCAATTGATAGGCGGCAAAAATTGGGCCATCAAATGCTTCTGCACAATTAAAGTAAATGGCTTCTATCAGGGCATTTTCTTTTTTTAAAGTGAGCTTGAGGTGTTTTTCACTCAACACGCGCTGGCTGACCACTTCAAAGCAATCAAAAAACAGTGGCGGTGCAAAGCCTTGCCCCCACACTTGGTTTTCGAGCGCTTGCGCGGTTTCAAACGTCATGACATCGGCCGCTAAACTGCCATCAACTTCTAGCACCGACGCTAAATCTGCTTCGGTAATCAAACTTTTGACCACCGCCTCAAAGCTATGATTAAACCGTTCAAAATCAACAAGCTTTATGCTCAATCCGGCTGCCATGGCGTGGCCACCAAATTTTAAAATCAAATCGGGCTGATGTTTGGCAAGCAAATCCAAGGCATCTCGCAGATGCAGCCCTGCAATTGAGCGCCCTGAACCCTTTAGCAAACCGTCACCCGCATTGGCAAAGGCAATGACGGGCCGATGATGGCGCTCTTTAATCCGCGAGGCCAAAATACCTATCACGCCCTGGTGCCAATCATCTTGATAAATACTGATGCTAAATTGACTTTCAACCGCAATGTCGTCTAACGAGAGTTGCGCGCCCTCTTGCATATCTGCCTCAATACTGCGGCGTTGCAGATTAAGCGTATGCAGTTGCTGGGCGATGGTTGCAGCCTCAACTTCAGTTTCGGCCAACAAACATTGAATACCCAAGCGCATATCATCCAGCCTGCCGGCAGCATTGAGCCTGGGGCCAACATAAAAGCCTAAATCTTGCGCGTTCACTTGTTGCGGCTGGCGACCGCTCACACGCAACAGCGCGCTTATACCGAGCGAACACGCGCCTGCGCGAATTCTACGCAAGCCTTGTTCCACCAAAATGCGGTTGTTGTCATCGAGTTTCACCAAGTCGGCTACCGTGCCGAGTGCGACTAAATCCAGCAATTCAGTTAAATTGGGTTCAGGCGTCAGCGTAAAAGCGCCTCGCGCACGTAATTCTGCACGCAACGCCAGCAAGCCATAAAACATCACGCCCACACCAGCTAAATGCTTACTCGGAAAATCACAGCCATGCTGATTTGGGTTAATAATGCAGGCGGCCTGCGGCGTGATTTGGCCGGGCAAGTGGTGGTCGGTAATCAGCACTTGCATGCCCAGCGCGTTGGCTGCGGCCACGCCTTCTACACTGGCAATGCCGTTATCCACCGTAATAATGACATCCGGTTTTTGCTGGGCGGCAAGCGCCACAATTTCAGGTGTTAAGCCGTAGCCGTATTCAAAACGATTTGGCACTAAAAAATCCACCCGCGCACCAAAAGCACGTAAGCCTTTTACAGCAACGGCGGTCGCAGTCGCGCCGTCTGCATCGTAATCGCCAATGACTAACAGATGTTTATTTTGCGCAATCGCATCGGCCAATAATTTGGCCATGGCCGTATTATTGGTGAGTAACGTGGGCGGAATGATTTGGCCCAACGAGGTTTCAAGCGCGTGTTTATTGGCGACGCCGCGCGCCGCAAAGAGATTTGCCAACAGAGGATTGACGCCTTCTGCAATCAGCGTGCTGACTATATTACTATCAAAAGTGCGTAGTTTGATTTGCATAAGGATTGCTTATTTTGGCGATTGGGGCAATTGGCCGCCGCCGTAACACCAAAGGCTATTCATGGCCGGCAGACGCTTTGCTTCACGCGCGTTATTCACAGGGTGTTCAAATAACAGCATTTGCATTTCATTGACAAACTGCGCCCAGCGCATCGCCCCTTCGCCCGTGGGCATAAAGGCATGAACATCTTGATTGAGTGCGCTTTCTGGCAAAGAGGTTTGAATCTGTGGATGATGTGCTAACCTTAAAAACCAAAGATTTTCGTGCCAATAAAACTGTATGCCATCTGAACCAAAATGCGTGTTCAACAAGGTGGTCAGCGTATCAATTTCAGGCTGCTCTAATGGCAAAGGCACGGGGGCCGCCAAACTAAAGGTATCACGCTGCAACACCAAGTGTACTGGGGCTGCGTAAAGCCAATAAGCACCTGCAGTGTCATGACCCAATTGCTGCCAAGCTGTGGCGGCGTGAGGTCGCGTTTTTTTAAAAAATAATCGCTTAAAAAATTCAACGCTTTGTTGCATAAAATTGGGCATGCGCGATTTTAACATTATTCAACGCTGACCCCTGCATGAAGTACATGCGTAATTTTAAAACGTCATCATCGGCCCATAAAAAAACCAGCCGCATAATCCGCAGCTGGTTTTAGTCTTATTTAATGACTAATTTAAAGGTTAATTTATCATAAAAAGTTAACTCAACTTAGTAGTAACGGCCATCACCACGACGATTCCAATCACGGTGTTTACCACGATGACCGCGATGACGATGGTCATCGTCTTCCCAGCGTGAATCACCGTAGCTCACTTGCGGCTGAGCATAAGTCACCTGTGTAACAGCACGGCTTCTAGGGGCTACCGCTACGTTCACATCTATGTAACGACCTGGATGCTCATTTGTTACTGTGGTGTAATTGCGGCCGTTATACTCATAACTTACCAAATAACCGGTATTCACAGTTTGCCAGTTATCTACTTGGTAGCAACTTTCTACTGGCACGGTGCGTGTCCCATGACGATAATTGTTGTTGTTAGCAATGCTGTTACCAGCCAGCGCACCCACGCCAGCACCTACTGCCGCAGCCGCTACTCGGCCGTTACCGCGACCGATGGTGCTACCTAACAAGCCACCAGCAACACCACCGATAATTGCTCCAGTCACATTGTTGTTCGCACCGTGGCTGTAGCTTTGTTGCTGATATTCAGTGCGGCACTCTTGGCGTGGCACATTCACACGCTCAGTTTGCGGTGTGACTGAAAGCACTCGGGCAGTATCACGATATTGGTCATTTGCCATCGCAGGAGCTGCAAACACAGCCGTTAAAAGTGCAGGCACCAACATCTTGGTACGCATATTGTTAACAAGATTTAATTTAAAACCAGTCATTTTATTTCTCCTTTTATTTAACCTAATCTTTTTAAAGTTGTTAAGTCAGGTTAAAACTTAGTTACGCTTCTTCAGCGCGTTGGATTGAATTTTTTACTTTTCAATCTCTGCGAAATATTCTGCAGATGAGCGTATAACGCACGCATTTTTGGTTTTGGCGACAAGGAGTTGTTACGAATTTGTAACTCATGAAAATCATTAGCCGTTAATTTTAGAAGTGTCTTAGCCCGACAGTTCTTAATGATAATTATTTTCAACTATGTGACATGAGTTACAAATTAATGCTGCTGCCGCGATAATAATGTGACCACTGGCTCTAAATCTAGAGCAGATTATTGGAGAATTATCATGAACAGAATCAAACAATTATTTTTGGTGATTGGTTTAACGTTTACAAGTTTTGCCTTCGCAGGTGAGTTTGGTGACCACTGCTCAACAGGCTTATCTAAGGGCTCACTTGTTAAAACCAAATGTGAGATTAACGAAATTTATCAAGGTAAAACTTACTGTTTTGGTAATCAGGCCGCGAAAGAAGCATTTTTGTTAGATCCTGACAACACAATTGCAAAAGCTTCTGCTTTCTATTCAAAAAATGCAGAACCCATGCGCGATAAAATTAGCCAAGCCGATGCACTCAAACAAATTAACAGCAAAACTTGCGACTTAAGCAACAAAGATGCTGGTTATTTAATTTTCAATGGCTTAGATTTGAGCCACTGCAACATGCAAAACATCAGTTTTTTTGGCGCTGAACTAATGGGGGCAAATTTAAGTGGCGCTAATCTTCAAGGCGCTTATTTGAATCTTGCCCGTTTAGAAAACGCAAACTTTTCTAAAACCAATTTAACTAATGCCACCATTTTTCAAGCAATCTTCGACAAAACCAATTTTGCTGAAGCCAACCTGACAAATGCACGCCTTATTGGTACGCTTGGTAATGTTGATTTACACAACGCCAATTTAACAAACGGCCAACTCGGTTTAGATTTAGGCAATCAACCGATGGGGCAAATGAAATTTGATTCCGTGGGTGGCAACTTCACTGATAGCAATTTTGAAAATGCTAATTTAGGCGTGGCTGCATTTAGGTTTGGTAATCTACGTGGTGCTAACTTACGCAACTCGAACTTATACCGTGCAGATTTAATTAAAGCTGATTTAACTGGGGCTGACCTTACTGGAGCAAACTTAACAGATGCCGAAGTAGATGATGCCATATTTAAAGATGTTAAAGGCCTAGAAACCACCAAAGGGTTTAATACAGCAAAAGGCAAATGCATTGATTGTGCGGTAATTGCTACAAAGCTTGAAACAAAAATCATTGCAAGAACTGATTTAATGACCGCTGAAAATCCAGCAATCAAGGTATGTAATATCCGTGGCGCTAGGTTTTAAATAAATATTAAATAAATAGAAGATTCTAAGGGAATATAAAAACGGTTCTTCAACTTTTCAATGAGTGATTAAAAAAGGCTACATTTTTGTAGCCTTTTTTGATTCAGCGGTACTGAATGTCTAGCAATCTTGCACTTTAAAAACAGCCTTTTGCAGACGCAACAATAAGCCTTAAATTGCCACAATTTACGCCGAGAAAAAATTTATGCCCTGCGAGCCTTTATTTATAAGGCTTCCAGAGCATCAAAAAAGGTTGCATGCAAAATCAGGTATCGCCTTCCACTTTTAAATCAGGAATATGATTAAAGGCAATGCGCATTGGCGCATCTTTAAGGGCATCGTGTGCGCCACCAAAATAGAGGGTATTTTTGCCAAACTTTAAATTGAGCGCATCAATCGCTTGGTTGAGTTTTTTTTCATTTTCAAGCGGTTCCACTTGAAACAAATCACGCGCGACTTCTTCTGCCGTCACCAATCCTGAAAAATTAACGCCCACTGCATAAGGCTCATGCTGGGTTTTTGGCTGGGTTTTAGGATAGTGTTGTAAAAAGCTTTCAAGCGCTTCAATCAGGCGCAAAGTATTGTCGGTGGCCGAAATCGCGCTTTCCATATTCCAACTTGGTTTATCTCTAAATTTTACTTTAATGCTGATTTTAGAAGCCAATAAGTCGTAACTACGCATGCGCATACAGGCTTTTTGTAACAGCCGATGCAACACCGCCCGCACACCCGCCTCATTACGCTGCTCGGGCGGCATCACGTGCGAATGCCCCAAGCTACTGCGTGCATTTTTCACATAATATGGCTCTAGGCCGCGCAGTTTGTCATACATGCGCTCGCCTTCAATGCTGCCCCACGCGGTTTGTAATTGCTGGCGATTGGCGGCATAAAGCTGTTCAACCGTGGTGATTTTATAGCGATTGAGCCGCGCTTCCATCTGTTTGCCGATGCCGTTTAAATCACGCAGTTTTAAGTGAAATAGACGTTGCGGCAATTCATGTTGTTCAATCAACACACAGCCATCTGGCTTTTGCATGTTTGATGCCGTTTTGGCTAAAAAAGTATTGGGCGCAATGCCAATAGAGCAGCGAATCGTGTCGAATTTTTTGCTAATCGCGCGTTTGATTTTGGCCGCCAGCTTGAGTGCGTTTTCTGGCAGTTGCTGGCTGCCGGTGAGTTTGCAGACCATTTCATCAATCGACAGCACTTTTTCAACATGCGTACAACTTTCGACAATTTCAATGAGTTCATGATGCAAGGCCACATAAATAGGCGGCCGTGCTTGCACAAATACCATATCAGGACATAATTTACGTGCGTCGCGTACGCTGGTACCCGTTTTGATACCAAACGCTTTGGCTTCATAACTGGCAGCAATACAGCAGGTGGTTTCTGCCATTACCGCCACCACGCCCACTGGTTTGCCGCGCAGCTCCGGCACAAGCTGCTGCTCAACTGAGGCAAAGTAGGAGTTAAAATCAACGTATAAAGCGTTTAATGCCATGCTAAAAAATGTTAAAACCAAGAAATATTAAAAATAGTGCAATGATTTAGATGAAAGATTGACTAAGTATCATACGCCCACGTGCGGGATTTTTTTATTACTATTTTGAAATAAGTGAAAAGGGTCTCACCATGAGTAACCAACAAATTGCAATATTCGCAGGCGGCTGTTTTTGGTGCACTGAACCGGTCTTTAGTCAGCTACATGGAGTAAGTAGCGTCGTGTCTGGCTATATTGGCGGACACACGATGAATCCAACGTACAAAAGTATCTGCAATGGTGACACAGGGCATGCCGAGGCGATTCAAATCACCTTTGATGCCAGCCAAATCAGTTTTGAAACTTTGCTGGAAGTGTTTTTCGTGTCGCACGATCCCACCACGCTCAATCGTCAGGGCAATGACATTGGCACACAATATCGCTCAGCGGTGTTTTGCCAAAATCAAGCGCAAGAAGAGGCTGTGAAAAAGATGATTGCAACCTTCAGCGAGGCTGATACTTTTGGTGCGCCAATTCTGACGCAAATCAATGGTGCAGATATTTTTTACCCTGCCGAAGATTATCACCAATATTACTTTGATAAAAATCCAGCAAATCCTTACTGCTTGGCAGTGGCCGCGCCAAAAGCAGCTAAAATTCGCGCGAAATATGCACAACTCATCAAAACTTAAGTTTTACTACTTAACCACTGCCGACGCCAAAAAATCAAAATCATCATGAGCGCAATGCCAGACATAATCGCCAATGCCCACCAAAACCCATTGCGGTCGTTAATCCACGGCATCCAGTGAAAGTTCATGCCAAAAATTCCCGCAATAAGGGTAGCCGGCATGAAGAGCATGGCCACCACGGTTAACGCGCGCACTTCCAAGTTCACCCGCTGGCTGACACTGGCCATGTAAATATCCATCATGCCACTTAAGCTATCGCGGATTGACTCCAACGACTCAATAAAATTGACTGTATGGTCATAAACATCGCGTAAATACGGCAAGGTACTTGGTTGAAAAAAGCCTTTTTCATTACGTGTGAGGCTATTAATGACCTCACGCAGCGGCCACACGGCGCGGCGCAGTTCAATGCTGGCGTGCTTTAATTGGTGAATATTATGCAGTTCTGCATTGGTTGGGTTGGCCAATAGCGCTTCTTCAAGCGTTTCACTGGCGTCACTGACAGCTTCCAGCACACTAAAATAGCGATCCACCACACTATCCAATAAGGCATAAGCTAAATAATCAACACCTTGCTCGCGTATATTTGAATGACTGGCACGTAGACGTTCACGAATCGGGGCAAACGCACCCGTAGACCGCTCTTGAAAAGTCAGCAGGAAATATTTACCCAACACCAAGCTAATTTGCTCTGAACTTACTGATAAATTTTCTGGATGATAATAAAAGTGACGCGTTTCTAAAAAAACATAATCGTCAAACTCATCAATTTTAGGGCGCTGCTCAGTATTGAGAATATCTTCAATCACCAAAGGATGGAGATTAAACAAATCCCCCAGTTTTTTAATCACATCAACATCATGCACGCCATGTACATTGAGCCATATTTTTTTGTTTGGGTCTTGCTTAAAATTGGCCAATTCACTGATGGCTAATTCAGCCTCAACAATGCCATCGGCATCATAAGTAATTTGCGTGATTTTAAGCGTATCTAAGTGCTTGATGTCAGCATCGCCAACATACACCAACGAACCAGGAGGAAGGCCGATTTTTTTGTTACGAATTTTTTTATGTTTTCGCATGGGCAATATAATAGCTTATTCTGCACGCAATGCGTCAATCGGGTCTAATCTAGAAGCACTCACGGCGGGCAATACCCCCGCAATTAAGCCAATTACACCAGAAACCAGCAAAGCGACAACCGCAAAACGCCAAGGCGTATGTACAGGAAAGTTTGGCATAAGCAGGTGTAATAGTTGTGCAAGGCCAATGCCAAATAGCAGACCCATCGCGCCGCCCAGTACAGCCAACATCACCGATTCACTGAGAAATAACCCCAAAATCGTTCTCTGGCGCGCGCCGAGCGCGACTAACAGGCCAATTTCGTTGGTTCGCTCCGTGACTGAAATCGTCATAATCGTGACGATGCCAACACTGCCCACCAGCAATGAAATGCCCCCTAGCGCGCCGACTGCCATGGTCAAAATATTCAGAATATTTGAAAGCGTCTTTAGCATATCTTCTTGGGTAGTAATCGTAAAATCTTCGCGCCCGTGGCGTAATTTGAGCCGCTGCTTAACGGATTCAGCCACCGTAACAGACGAAGTACCTTCTTTATATAACACATGAATTTCCATTAAACCTTCGCGGTTATATAACTCCAAAGCGCGTTCAGCAGGAATGTAGGCAGTGTCATCTAAATCAATCCCAAGAAACTGGCCTTTAGGCGCTAAAATTCCAATCACTCTAAAATGCAGGCCGCCAATGCGCACCCTCGCACCGAGCGGGTTTTCTGCACCAAATAACTCTTTCTTGAGCTTGCTGCCCAACACCACAAAAGCGCGCGAACTCCCTGCACCCTCCGCTGGCAAAAAGCTGCCCGTTTGAACTTTGGCGCTGAACACATGAATAAAGTCTGCATCCACGCCATATATCGTGCTGCGCCGTAAACGGCCATTCGCTTCTACTTCTGAATTTCCCCATACCGTTGGGCTAGCACCTGTCACATTGGGCAGTTTTTTAAGCGCGTTAGCGTCTTCCATCGTAAGTAGCCGCGCTGTGGTGGGAAAACCCGTTGGCGGTTGACCGCCTGTTTTCACTTTTCCTGGGGAAATACCAACAACATTGGTACCAAATTGGGTGAATTCTTTTAGCACAAACTGGTGCACGCCCTCGCCAATCGAGGTGAGTAAAATCACCGCGGCAATACCCACCGCAATGCCTAATAACGTCAAAAAGCTACGTAAGCGATGCGAGATAATCGCTTGCAGGGCAAATCGGCTAGAATCTGCTAACAACATGATTTATCGCTTTGAAAGTGCCTGTATCGGGTCAAGCCGTGCTGCGCGTCGCGCAGGCATCACACCAAATACCAAGCCAGAAATCAGCGCCGTTGCCAGCCCGGCTAACACCGCCCATAACGGTGGATAGGCAGGAAATGTAGGATAAAGTTGGCGCAATACAGCTGCACCAGCGTAACCCAAACCAACACCGACCACCGCACCTGACAAAGACAACAAAATGGCCTCCACCATAAATAGCTGACGCACTGCGGCAGAAGTTGCACCAAGCGCCTTAAGTAGGCCAATTTCACCCGTGCGCTGTGTTACCGATACCAGCATCACATTCATCACTAAAATACCTGCCACAGCCAAGCTAATTGCCGCTATGCCCGCCACGCCTAGTGTGAGCACATTCAGAATTTTATCGAAGGTTTCCAAAATCGCATCTTGCGTAATCACCGTCACATCTTCTTCACCGTCATGGCGCTGGGTAATGGTTTTGAGTACCCGCGCTTTTACTTCCACAATCTGCTCGCGGCTACGCGCCTCAACCAAAATGCGAAACAGCGTATTGCTGTTCAACATGGCTTGCGCCGTAGCAACTGGCACAATGAGCAATTCATCCGTGGTCATGCCCATGCCTTGCCCGCCTTCTGCTAAAACACCCACTACGCGCAAGCGTCTGTCGCCCACCCGCACGGTTTTACCGAGCGGATTTTCTGCACCAAAAATCTCCCGACGAATCCCCGCACCCAGCACCACCTCTGCCGAACCACGCCCGACTTCATCTTTTGAAAGAAAGCGCCCAAGCCCAACCTTCATTTGCCGCACGTTAATGTATTCATCATTGGTGCCCAGCAGCATGGCTTCACGCAACTTTCCTGCGGCATTGATTTCTGTGGTGGCCACCAAAATAGGCGCAATACGTTTGACTGCTGGCAACCTGAGCAATGCGTTGGCATCTTCTACCGTTAAGTCGCGCGGTGTGCTGGTGACCAAATTGGCAGGATTAAATCCGCGCGTTTCAGAACGGCCCGGCAAGACAATCACCAAGTTTGTGCCGATTGCAGAAAATTGGTCAATGACATAACGCCGCGCGCCATCACCCAAGGCCGTGAGCATCACCACCGCTGCCACGCCAATCGACATTGCCAGCACCAATAAGCCCGCGCGCAACGGCGCGGCAGTGGCGGCATTGGTTGCAAAGCGAAAGGTATCGGTAATCCTCAAAACCAAATCCTTAACGATTTAACTTGTCGATTGCGAGGGAGCATTTTCTAGCGCATCATTGGTTGCAATTTCGCTGTTGATCACGTCGCTTTCAATGCCGCCATCAACCATTCTGATTTGTCGATGCGCCCGCGCGCCGAGCGCTTGGTCATGCGTCACCACAATCAGTGTCATGCCTTGCGCATTAAGTTTCTCAAGCAGTTTTACGACTTCTTCCCCTGTCACACGGTCAAGGTTGCCTGTTGGTTCGTCTGCCAGCAACACCGCTGGGCGCAAAATCGTTGCCCGCGCAATGGCCACGCGCTGACGCTGTCCGCCTGAAAGTTCATTTGGGCGATGATTGGCTCTGTCTGTTAAGCCATATTCTTGCAGTGCCTGCGACACACGTTTGGCGCGCTCAGCCGTTGGAAAGCCTGATAGCACCAAAGGTAACTCGATATTTTCGGCAGCGGTCAGGCGTGGTACCAAATGAAAACTCTGAAATATAAAGCCGACACGCTCGCTACGCACAGCTGCCAATTCATCCGCATCCAGCGTAGTCACATCGCGGCCTTCTAGCTTGTAGGTGCCTTCATCGGGGCGGTCAAGCAGGCCTATTAAATTGAGTAAGGTGGATTTGCCAGAGCCAGATGGCCCCATCACGGCTATGTATTCACCGCGTGCAATTATCAAATTCACATCGCGCAGGGCGTGTACTTTGCTGTCCCCTAAATAAAACGTGCGATTGATGCCACTTAGCGAAATTAAGCTTGAAGTCGGGCTTTCGTCAGGCATAAACGATTATTTCGCCTTGATTTTATCAGTGGCACTATCGCTGCCATTTTCAGGCGTCACTATAATGCCTGCCTTTACACCTTCGCGCTCAAGGGATGTCACAATGCGGTCGCCCACTTTGAGGCCTTCTAGCACTTCGGTGTATTCCCAATTGGTAATGCCTGTTTTAATGGTGCGCGCTTCCAGCGTTTGCGTAGCTGGTTGATACACCAGCACTTTGTTACCCTCAAGCAGCGTTGTGGTGGGTACACGCAAAGTATCATCGCGGCTTTCCAGCACAATCTCAACATCGGCGCTGTAGCCCACCAACAGTTTTTTGCCGTCTTCAGGATTATCTAACGACACTTCAACATCTACCGTGCGGGCTTGTTTTTCAACCGCTACCACATAAGGTGCAACGCGTTTTACGTGGCCGGTCAATGGCTGATTGGGCAGTGCATCTAAAGAAACCCGCGCCGCTTGGCCAATATGAATTTTTGGTGCATCCACTTCATCCATCGGCGCTTCAATATACACACAGGTATCATCAATCAAATCGATGGCGGGTGGCGTAGCAACACCGGGGGGTGATGGCGTGGTGTATTCACCCAACTCGCCCACAATATCCGCCACAATGCCATCAAACGGTGCAACCAAAACGGTGCGGTTTTGCTCTACTTGCGTTACGGTTACCCGCGCTTGCGCCTGATTCACATCCGCTCGCGCAGCATCGCAAGCAGCGCGGCGCGATTGTGCCTCGTAACGCGATTTTTCTTCACCACTTTTTGAAATAAAACCTTTTGCGCGCAGCTCAGCCATGCGCCCCGCCTCACGCGCGGCATTTTCAGCCATGGCACACACCTCGGCAATACGCTTTTTACTGGTGGTTACTTGAGCAAGTGCCAAGTTACTTTGCGCTTGCTGGTCGTCGTTCCACAAGCGCAACAGCACTTGGCCTTTTTTAACGCGGTCGCCCTTTTTAACGCCCAAAAAAGCAATGCGCCCGCCACTAATGGGCGATAATCTTGTGCGTAAACAAGCCTCTACACTGCCTGCGCGCGTGTTGGCTACACTCGCCTCCACCATGCCGCGCCCTACTTCAACCAAGGCAACACTAACGGGCTTTGGGCGCGTAAACCACCAAAATGCCGTGCCGATGCCCGCGATGACGAGCAGAATTATCAGAATGCGACGTATCATTTTTGAATAAGGTTTTCACCTGTAAAGTGTTAATGTAATGATACTGTTAAACGCTAGCATTGAGGGCGCTCTCAGCAGAGTTTACGTGTTCGCCCTTAGACTGAACGCGGTAAGTGATGCCGCTGAAAAAAGTTATATTGATGACTGAATGGTAGCACCCGTGGCAAAAAACGCGCCACCTGCAATGTGGTGAATGGTGCGCAGCTCATCATATCCATCAAAATGCCAATGCCCATCGGTAAAAACCCGTTCATCCGCATAAGCGGCAACGACTTCTGCAATAAATAAATCGTAAGTGTTTTGGTTATGTGGCTCGGGGATGATTTTGCACTCTAGCCACGCCACGCAGCCCGCCAGCAAGGGCGCTGCAATGTGCTTGGCGGCAAAGGTTTGTAGCTGATTTTCTGCAAATTTATCGGTGCCTTGCAACTCGCGCCCAGAGTACGAGCCTAGCTTGGTGACTAAATCCACCTGCGCCACGCACGGCACATTAATGGCAAACGTACCAGAAGCCTCAATCAACTCACGCGTATAGGTTTTTTTATCAATCACCACGCAAATTTTAGGTGGATCAAAATCCAGCGGCATATTCCACGCCGCCGCCATAATGTTTTGTTTACCGTTAAAGCTGGATGAAACAAGGATGGTGGGGCCGTGGTTAAGGAGTCGGTATTGGTATTTATTAACAACAGAAAGCATTATTTTTTTGAAACTTTTTTTGGTGTATGAAGTTTACCTTTCAACTTAACACCTTTAACTACTTTTTCATTTTTCTTTTCGGTAGCAGTTAGTTTGTCTTTAAACTCGTTTCCATAAATATCTTTAAATGTCTCTTGGAATTCTAAGCTACCTCTAAAGTCTGTAAAAAGTGGCCATTGGTAATAGGATAGTTCAGACACTAATTCTCCTTTTTTGCCAATATCCCTCATTATGTCGCTTGCTTTTTTATTGTCATCTCTAATAACTGCCGCCGCCAATTTAAAATCTCGAAGAGAGGCAGTCCAGTCAATTGAATCTAGCAAGTCCATAGCTTGCTTTTTATTATCGTTCAGCTTAAAAGCTAGTGCTGTGTTAATTATTCGAATCATTTTTACTATATCAGTAGCCTCTTTGGCCATCATTGGCGTTAAAGCAAACTGACCAAACTCCGAAGCAGTACGGGGTCTTTTTTTGCATAAAAGGTAATAAATTGCATTATTCATCGCCTCATCAGCCTGACTAACCTCTTCAGGAAAAATTTTTCTCCACAAAGTATGAGTAAGCATGAAGCCTACTTTGCTAATTGTTATTATTGATGCATTTAAATAGTCAGGTGCCAACGCTAATTCATCACCAATTTTAGGAATTGAAGTAAATTTATAACCTTCTCGCTCACAAAGATTAATATACTGCTGACTCACACAGCCGCCGTTGTGCGTCATTACATTACGACGTTGAGCGCATTCAATAAATATAGGCCAGTCGCTAAAGTCCTTTAATGTTTTAATATCAAATTTCTTTTCTAATTCAGAAAATTGCTCTATGTAGCTTCCTCTACGGAAAGAGTCAACCTCCTCCTCTAAAATATTCCTCTTAATCTCGTTAATATCGCTAACATCTATCAATTCAGATAAAGAAATTTCCTTTTTTATACCTTTATACAACTCAGGTTTTTTTGTATAAATACCTTTCAATAGCTCGCCAATAAATCTATCGTATTCAGTAAAAATACCTATAAAGAAGCTTCTTGCCATTAATGGTAATAACCTTGAAGTCCTTAAGCGTTCTTCTTCTCTTAAATTGTCAAATAGCTCTTTAACGTCATGAGCTTCACTTATATGTACTTCACCATTTGAATCAGCATTTTCAACATATTTGTTAATTTTTGACTGCACCTTTTTTATTGCTTTAAGCCTATTTTCTGCAGCTGTTGGTAGTGTTGTAGTTATAGCCTCTCTGTAATCATCAATAGCACTGAGGAATCTTTCTAACGCTATTTGAATCGGATGAGGCGGTGTGTCGTCAGTTCTATTAGATATAGATTCAACCTTAGGCTTTGCTTTATTTTTAGATTCAGTCATATAAGTGTGATGTTTTTAATAGTAATTAAAATTAAAAAAGAATTTAAGTTCTGATATCAAAGCAAATGGACACAACTACTTCTGCCAAGCATCCCGCAAAGTCACAGTCCGATTAAACACGGGCTTGCCTGCTACGCTCTCTTTTCTATCGGCCACAAAGTAGCCGTGACGTTCAAATTGAAAGGTTTCGGCGGGTTTTGCGTCTTTTAGGCTGGCTTCTAGCTGCGCTTTAATGGTAGTGACTGAGTTTGGGTTAATGTCTTCTAAAAAGTCTCGCTCACTTCCGTCTTCATTTTTTCCGCTACCTGGGTGCGGGTCTTTAAACAATCGGTCATACATTCTAATTTCGGCTTCATGCGCGTGGTTGGCGCTCACCCAGTGAATATTGCCTTTTACCTTAACGCTGTCTGAGCCGGGGGTGCCAGATTTTGTATCGGGCAGATATTCACAATACACAGTCGTGACATTGCCTTGTGCATCTTTTTCACAACCGGTGCATTTCACCACATAGCCATAGCGCAAGCGCACCATGTTGCCGGGGAATAGCCTAAAGTATTTAGGTGCAGGTTCTTCCATAAAGTCTTCGCGCTCTATCCATAGCGTTTTGCTCAGTTGCACTGTGCGTTTGCCAAGCTCTGGTTTGAGCGGGTGGTTGGGCGCAAAGCAATCTTCACTCGAATTGTCTGGGTAGTTATCAATCACCAGTTTAATGGGGTCTAGCACGGCAATGCGGCGCTCGGCTTCTAGGTTAAGCACTTCGCGCATGCAGTCTTCTAAAATTGAGTATTCAATCCAGCTATCGGCTTTGCTCACGCCAATGCGGTCGGTAAAGAGTTTAAAGCCTTCAGGCGTATAGCCGCGGCGGCGTGCGCCTGCAAGGGTTGGTAAGCGTGGGTCATCCCAACCGCTCACGTGTTTATCTTCAACCAGTTGAATGAGCTTACGTTTTGAAAGCACCACGTAGGTGAGGTTTAAGCGCGCAAATTCATATTGTTTTGGCACGGGTTGCGCCAGCAAACCCGCTTCTACCAAGCGTTCCATCAACCAATCGTAAAATGGCCGTTGGTCTTCAAACTCTAGCGTGCAGATTGAGTGGGTGATGGTTTCAAGCGCGTCTTCAATGGGGTGGGCAAAGGTGTACATGGGGTAAATGCACCATTTATCGCCCGTGTTGTGGTGGTGCGCACGGCGAATGCGGTAAATAGCTGGGTCGCGCATGTTGATGTTGCCTGAAGCCATGTCAATTTTAGCGCGTAAAATCAGGCTGCCGTCTGCGTGTTTTCCATCGCGCATTTCGCGGAATTTGGCTAAGTTTTCTGCCACGCTGCGATTGCGAAAAGGGGAGTCTTTACCAGCTTCGGTCAGCGTGCCACGGTTAATGCGCATTTCTTCTGCGGTTTGCTCATCTACATAAGCATGGCCGTTTTCAATTAGGCTTTCTGCCGCGCGGTACATCAAGTCAAAATAATCAGAGGCAAAATATAAATTGCTTTCTTTGCCGTTATTCCAACTAAAGCCCAGCCAGCTCACCATCTCAGAGATGCTATCAACGTATTCTTGGCTTTCTTTTTCTGGGTTAGTGTCGTCAAAACGTAAATGGCAAATGCCGTTGTAATCTCGCGCTAAACCAAAGTTTAAAAAAATACTTTTGGCATGACCAATATGCAAATAGCCATTAGGCTCGGGCGGAAAGCGCGTACGGATTTTAGCGGTATCCACTTGCCCAGTTTTTTGGTGCGTAGCATCGCCCGGGCTGCCTGCCCATTTTTTTGTGGCAAATTTATTTTCGCTTAAATCGCGTTCAATAATGCCGCGAATAAAGTTTGAGCCTGCTGGGATGGGTGTTTTTTCTTGTGACATATGTAATCGCTAAAATTTAGGTTGGCATTATTTTACACTATTCAATCAGGTGGTTTAGTGTCAATTTTATGCGGCATATTGCATGCGTTTGAAGCGGCCATTTTAAATGCTTAAAATGCCAATTTTTAAGCACAACCTTTTTAGATGCCCTGTGAGCCTTATAAATAAAGGCTCTCATGGCAATGTTTTTTGCTCGGGCGTAAAACGAGCGTATTTAAATGATTTTTTAGGCTGACTTTAAGCCTAGTATTTCATCCCATTTCACTCACAAAACTTCACGAGACCGCAAGCTAAAACTGGCTGTGCTAAACTCTCGCTTGTATGAACACGCTGACATTTCCCATTTTACGCTTGCTGGCCGACGGCAAATTCCACTCCGGTGAGGCTATTGCGCAGCATTTTAAGGTGTCACGCACTACCGTTTGGAGCGCGATTCAGCACGCACAAACGTTAGGAATCGAAATATTTTCAGTGCGCGGGCGTGGTTACAAACTGCCCAATGCCATAGAATTTTTAAATAAAGATGAGGTATTGCGCGCCGTTGGCGAGCAGCGCGCTTGGTTTAATTTAGAAATTTTGGACGAAGTGCCTTCAACCAACACCTATTTAATGCAGCAAAGCGCAAAGGGCGCGGCGCATGTAACGTGCATTGCCGCGCAAGTGCAAACCAGCGGCAAAGGGCGACGCGGGCGCACTTGGGTTTCACATTTGGGTGCGAGCCTGACGTTTTCGTTATTGTGGCGCTTTCAATGTGGTGCGGCGGCGCTTTCTGGCCTGAGTTTGGCGGTGGGCGTGGCGCTGATTCGCGCGCTGAACCATTTAGGCGTGCAGCAAGCGCAACTCAAATGGCCCAACGACGTGCTGGTACTGGATGAACATAAACAAGGCAAAAAACTGGCCGGTATTTTGATTGAGCTGCAAGGCGACATGGAAGGCCCGAGTGCCGCCGTTATTGGTGTGGGCGTAAATTTAAATTTACCGCATCATGTGTTGCACGCAATTGACCAACCCGCGACGGATTTAGCGCAACACGCCAGCATTAACCAAAGCGAATTGCTGGGCGTGCTGTTAAAACATTTAACCGATATTTTAAGCCAGTTTGAGCAGCACGGTTTTACTTCATTACGCGACGAATGGACACGCTACCACGCTTATCACCAACAACCAGTGCACATGCTCATGCCCGATGGCCGCAATGTGCAAGGCGTGGTGAATAACGTGGCAGAAGACGGTATTTTGCTAGTGGATACAGCACTCGGCCTACAGCGTTTTTCTGCGGGCGAGATTAGTTTAAGAAGTGCTTAATTGATTAATGACTAAGCACCTCTTTTGCGGTTTGCTAATACTTTAAGGTCAAGCCCACGTTCACTGAACGCCCCATGCCAGGCACTGCGGTACCCCAAAGCGGTACCGAACCTGTTGGAACCAGCGCAGTCGTCATGGTTGTACCCTGACCAACATAAGCACCACCCAAAGGCAGGTAATAGGCTTTATCAAACAAGTTATCAATACCAAAATCTAATCGCGCTTGCTTCCAGTGATAACTAGAGCGCAAGTTCACCAAGCTATAGCCTGGCGTTTTAATTTCATTACGCATATCAGAAACATTGTCTTTTGATTTCACCATGTGTAGTTCTAAGGCGTTTTCCCAATGCGCATCATTATGCGTCAATGTCAGCTTAGTGTTGAGTGGCATGATATTGTACAAATCATCACCCGTGTCACGGTTTTCACCATTGGTGTAATTGAGCAAGCCTTTCAATGCAAATTGGCCAACACGCGTTTGCACCAGCGGCATACGGCCAGATAAATCTAAGCCATAAAGACGCGCCGATTGATTGGTGTAGCGCAAAACAGTGAACTGATCTTTCAACAACGCTGTGCGGGCAGCATTTGTGGTGCTATTCCACTGCACGGCATCAATATAATCCGTCACATGTGTATAGAAAGGCGTCGCTTTGAACTCCCATTCGCGGTCAGCTGCATGCCAGTCAAAAGTTGTAGAAACTGTGTGGGCTTTTTCTGGTTTTAAATCCACATTGCCAAAATAGCCATTACCATCACCCACCGTGTTATTCATTAGCGCCGCCATTTGCCAAGTTGACCAAGTGTAGCGTTCGTACAGATTGGGTGAGCGCACTTTACGCGCGATGCCAAACTCGACATCCATGTTTGCGTCTTTCGTGTAGCGTGTCAGCGCAGTCAAATCCCAATTATTGTCAGTTTTACTGTGGTTTTTGGCATTAAAGGCCGCGCTATCTCGCAACTGGTTTGAACCCATCATATTAGTACTGGCATAGCCTGTTACGTTGTCTGCATCTGTTTTTACATGTTCATAACGCACCCCGGCCAAGGCCGCCCATTGTTGATTTAAATGCTGTTCCCACTCAACAAAGAGTGCAGCGCGGTCTCGCTCGCCATTGTTAATATTGGTAAATGTGTTTGGAAACATCATGGCGCCAGATGGCGTCCACCAATCATCCAGACGATATTGCTGTAACTCAGCACCAACGCGCAATAAATCTTTTTCTGCCAGCTTGATGTCGGCTTTAATGGTAGCGCCTGTCGTTTTACCTTCGCTGTACATGGGCATGCCTGTCGCACAAGTAGCGCCGATAGGTGCGCAAGGCTGTCCATTGCCAGTGCCGCTAACGCCAGTATTGCCACCTGATGCGCCACCATACCAAAAGCGTTTATCTGCACCAAAGTCCATAAAGTGCTCAACCTTTTCATGGTAAGCACGGGCATCTAACTTGCCCCAGTCAAAATCACCCGCGTAACGCAGATTAATGCGTTTTTGCTCGTTATCCAGCAAATCCATGCGCTGGTTAGGATAAAGCTGCTCTGGCATGTTTTGATAACCAAGTTTGGCTTCAAACAAATGCGCACCACTTTTTGCAGCAAAGCCTAGCGTATGATTTTGCGTTTCATAAGCCGTAGAACCAACCTCATCAAGCCCTAATGTGTGGCCGATACGGCCTGTGACTCTGGAATTTTTAAAATTACTCCCCGCAGTGTAATTATTGGCTTTTGAAAACGCACCTGCATAATTCACGCTTATGTTTTCAGTGGAGTAGCTGGCAGCAAGGTTGCCGCCACGTGCGTCGTTATTACTTCGATAAAAAGCGCCAATTTCACCTTTAAGCAATGGGGCATCGCCAGATGACGCAAATAGTGGGGTTTTTGTGTCTGCGATGATTGTTCCGCCTATGCTGTCGCCACCAACACTTACAGGGGTTATGCCAGCATATACTTTAATATTGCCAATATTTGTTGGGTCGATATATGAAAGTGGCGGGTTCATGTGGTTAGGACAAGAAGCAATTAAATCCATGCCATCGACTTTGATGCGTACGCGGTCATCTGCTAGGCCATGAATAGCTGGCAGACTCGATACACGACCGGCGCGATACAAACTTACGCCCGGTTCGTTCTCAAGTAACGAAGCTGTGTCGCTGCTATTGACAGACGTTGATGCACTTTCTTGCAGCTTTTCAGCACGGACTTCTACGCTAGGCATTGTTAAATCATCCGCCCATGCAACGCTTGAAACGACACTCAGCAAACAAGGTGCTAGAATGCCCGATAAAATATTTCGCTTAAGCCTAAAATGTTGCATGATATGAAAACCCTATAAGAAAAATGTACATTTTATCTTTTACAAGCCATGTTGGGAATGTGGCAAATTGTCGCACTTAAGCCAAAAGTCAGGTTAACCAGTTATGATATTAACGATTGATGCGGGCAATTCCCGCACTAAATGGGCGCTCTTTGATGATGCAGGTGAAGTGGCTTGGCAGGGCGTTTGCCTGAATGCAGACATGGCTTCAGCTGCATTTTTACCTGACAACCAAACGGCCAGCCGCACGATAATTGCCAATGTTGCGGGGGCTAGCCACGCAGAAAAAATCTCAGCGCGGCTACAACAGTTTCACATCAATCAGCCGCATTGGGCAAAAGCCAGTGCAGAAGCCTGTGGGCTTAAAAATTGTTACGCGCAGCCAGAAACGTTAGGCATTGATCGCTGGGCAGCCATGATTGCAGCATGGCACCGCATACAGGCGCCGTGCGTGGTGGTGAATGCTGGCACTGCGGTGACCATTGATGGCATTTACCCAATATCTGCACAAAATCCCAGCATTGGCGAATTTAAAGGCGGTCTTATTTTGCCGGGGCTTCGCTTAATGCAGCAAAGTTTAGGCCAAGCCACAGCACAACTACCTATGCCAAATGAGACTCAAACGACCCCAAGCAATCCTACGCGGCACAATATTTTTGCGCAAAATACCGCCGATGCCATACTTTTTGGTGCGCTACACGCCATTGCGGGTGCAATCACTTTAATGTCACACACGCTCAACGCGATGTTTCGAACTTGGCCCAATGTGGTGATGAGCGGCGGCGATGCGCGCACCATTCATAAAAATATGACTGCGGACGTGACAAGACAAACCATCATCGTTGATAATTTAGTACTACAAGGGTTATATTTACTTGAAAAAGAAGCGCTGTAGCACCAAACACCGCGCAAGAATCAAGGTAAAACACAATGAAAACAACAGCTTGGATATTGCTATTTATAAATATTGGCTTACTGGTCTATTTTAATTTAGACCGCATCTTACCCAATTCACCCGCGATTAAATGGGCGGAAATATCACCAGAAAAAATCAGCTTGCTCACTGAAACTGAAATTAGCAAACTGCCAAAAATCACCAAGCCAGCCCCGCAAGCCGTTGCAGCGCCTATTGTTACGCCGCCTGTAAGCGCTTGTTTTGAATGGGGTACTTTCTCGCTTGCGGGTGTAAGTAAAGTCAAAATAGCTTTAGAAAAACTTTCTATCGAGCCCATCATTAACGAGCATAATGCCCAGACCAAGAAGCGTTTCTGGGTTTTTGTGCCGCCAGCCAAATCTGCTGAGGCGGCACAAAAGTTGGTTGGCGAATATAGCACGCTAGGTATTGATGATATGTTTATTGTACAAACGCCAAAATGGAAAAATGCGATTTCTTTTGGCCTGTTTGAAGATGAAACACTGGCGCAATCGTTATTAAGCACCTTAAAAGCCAAAGGCATTAAAAATGCGCAAAAATCACTTTGGAAGCAAGAAAAAGGCGATGCAACGCTATTGTTGAATCAACTTTCATCGTTGCAAATGACTTCACTAAAAAACTTGGAAGTTGATTTTCCTGAGGCAAATCTTAAAAAAGTGGCCTGCAAATAAAGCCTGTGAAAAATAGCTTTTTAATGCCATTTTAAGCACCAACCTTTTTCGATGCTCTGCAAGCCTTATAAATAAAGGCTCGCAGAGCATTATTTTTTCCTCGGCGCAATTTGATCACTAAAACGTCTTAAAAAACGGCGTTTTTAAGGAAAAAGTTTGCCCGGATTTAACACATCATTCGGGTCAAAAGTGAGCTTTAGCGATTTCATTAGCGCCATGGTGGTGGCATCAATCTCGCGCGATACAAAAGGACGCTTGGCCATGCCCACGCCATGCTCGCCCGAGAGCGTGCCTTGCAGGGATAACACTAAGCTAAACACTTCATCCAAACATTCATACGCACGTTTCATTTCATCAGCGTTATCAGGGTTCACCAGCAAATTCACATGAATATTGCCATTACCGGCATGGCCAAAATTCACATTGCTGATTTGATATTGGCTACTTAATTTCTCTAAACCCGTGAGCAATTCAGGAAGGCGCGACACCGGTACCGCGATGTCTTCATTGATTTTTTTCGGCGCAATGTCTTTAAGCAAGGGCGACAAGGCTTTACGCGCTGCCCAAAGTGCTTTGGTGTCGTGCGCGAGCTTGGCTTCAATCAAGCCAGTGACTTGGCAAGCCTGCAAAATAGCCGCGCTGGCCTCATGAATCTCCTGCTCACTGCCGTCCACTTCTATCATCAAATAGGCTTTTGCGTTTTCTGGCAGCAGATTTTTGTGTCGCCCACGTATTAAATTGAGCGCGCCGTTATCTAAAAATTCAAGCGCACTAGGTGTGTAAGGCTGCGCCATAATGGCGGCGATGGCTTTAGCGCAACTTTCGGTGTCAATAAATTCTGCCGTTAACCCGCCTGTATGCTTAGGTAAGGGCGTAAGCTTGAGCGTGGCCTCAACAATTACCGCTAATGTGCCTTCACTGCCAACGAGCAATCGTGTTAAATCGTAACCCACCACGCCTTTGCTGGTGTAGCAGCCCGTTTTGATAATGTCGCCATTGCCGGTAACGGCTTTTAGGCCAAGAATATGGTCGCGCGCCACGCCGTATTTCACCGCATGCGGCCCTGCAGCGCAAGTGGCAAGATTGCCGCCAATGCTACAATAGGCCGCACTTGACGGGTCAGGCGGCCAAAAAAAGCCAACTCCTTTAATGGCATCTTGCAACTCTTGATTCAACACACCCGGCTCAACAATCACCATTCGATTATCTGGGTCAATGCTTATAATTTTGTTCATGCGTTCAAGCGACAGTACCACACCGCCGACTTCAGGCACACTGCCGCCCGCCGTGCCAGTGCCGCGTCCACGTGGCACAACAGGCAATTTATGCAAGTTGCAAAGCTTGATAATGCTGGCAACTTCTTCAATACGCAGCGGAAAAACAACGGCAACAGGTGCGTGATAATTACGCGAATTGTCGTATGCGTAAGCGTAACAATCGACAGGGTCAGTAAACAGCCTTTCTGGCGGCAGTAACTGTTGTAAATCGACGATTAAGCCTGAATTCATCTGAAATTAACGTTTTTTCGGCGGCATCATGTCAGTGATGGTGCCTTCTTTTAACTCCGCCGCAAAACACACGGTTTCAGATAACGTTGGGTGCGCGTGGATGGTTAAACCCAAATCATGTGCATCCGCGCCCATTTCAATGGCCAGCACCGCTTCAGCCAGCAATTCACCTGCGTTTACGCCCACAATCCCCGCGCCAATGACACGGTGCGTTTCCTTATCAAATATCAGTTTAGTAGCGCCTTCAGTGCGTGCAATTGAAAGTGCGCGTCCACTGGCTGCCCAAGGGAATGATGCTTTTTCAATTTCAATACCTTTGGCCTTGGCTTCAGTTTCGGTCATGCCTACCCAAGCCACTTCAGGATCCGTATAGGCAACAGATGGAATGACGCTCGCAACAAATTCTACTTGATGGCCCGCAATCACTTCCGCCGCCACTTTGGCTTCGTGCGTGGCTTTATGCGCGAGCATTGGCTGGCCAACAATGTCACCAATGGCAAAAATATGCGCTACATTAGTGCGTTGCTGTTTATCCACATTGATAAAGCCCCACTCATTCACAGCCACACCAGCATTTTCTGCGCCGATGTTTTTGCCGTTAGGTTTACGACCAATAGAAACCAATACACGGTCATAAATTTGCACGCCATCAGGCGCATTCTCACCTTCAAAGCTCACATGAATGCCATCTTTTTTTGCTTCAATTTTTGAGACTTTGGTGGAGAGCATAATACTTTCAAAGCGTTTTTCCATGCGCTTTTGCAAAGGACGCACCAAGTCGCGGTCGCAGCCTGTAATCAGGCCATCCATAAATTCCACCACGCTCACTTTGGTGCCGAGCGCGTCGTACACGGTGCCCATTTCTAGGCCGATAATACCGCCACCAATCACCAACATTCGTTTTGGAATGTCGGCTAACGCCAACGCGCCGGTGGAATCCATAATGCGCTCATCTTCTGGCGCACCTGGAAATTTAGTAGCTTGTGAACCTGCGGCAATAATGGCATGTTCAAAACCGATAGTGGTCACTTTGCCATCCGCTGCTGAACCATCATTTAAAGTCACGGCAATTTGATTTGGACTAGTAAATTTGCCAACGCCTTGCACCACAATAACACCGCGCCCCTTAGCCATCGCCGCCAAGCCGCCAGTGAGTTTGCCCACTACATCGTTGGCTTTCCAATTGCGCAAGGTATCTAAATCCACTTTTGGCGCACCAAAAGACACGCCGTGGTGCGCAGTTTCTTGGGCTTCGGTAATCACTTTTGCAGTGTGCAATAACGCTTTGGAAGGAATACAACCGACGTTTAAGCACACGCCGCCCAGCGTTGCATAGCGTTCAATCAAGACGACTTTTTTGCCCAAGTCTGCCGCGCGGAACGCCGCCGTGTAACCACCTGGCCCTGAACCCAGCACCACAACCTCAGTGCTGATGTCATTGCCACTTGTGGCGACTGCTGGAATAGGGGCTGTCACCGGGTTTTCAACTGCTTTTTCAGCTACCTTCTCTGCTACCGGGCTGGAAGCCTTATTCTGCAAGGCTTCTGGGGCATCATTTTTTACTCCGTCAGTTTCAAGCAATAAAATTAGTGAGTCTTTTGCAACTTTATCGCCCACTTTGATTTTCAATTCTTTTACAACACCGGCTTGAGGCGCAGGAATATCCATCGACGCTTTGTCAGACTCAACGGTAATGAGCGAGTCTTCTTTTGCAATGGTATCGCCCACTTTAACTAACACGTCTATCACATCAACGCTGTCAAAATTGCCAATATCGGGGACTTTAATTTCAATCATGATTTTGCATTTCTAAATTTTTTGAATAATTTGCAACTAGAGCAACAGGCGACGTACATCACTGAGCATCATGCGCATATGGCTGGTAAAGCGCGCACCGTCTGCACCATCGACCACGCGGTGATCATAAGAAAGCGATAACGGTAAAATCAAGCGTGGCTCAAAACCATTCGTTTCTTTGTTATACACTGGCTGCATACTTGAACGTGAAACACCTAAAATCGCCACTTCAGGGCAATTAATAATTGGCGTAAACATGGTGCCACCAATGCCGCCCAAACTTGAAATGGTGAAGGTTCCGCCCTGCATTTCTTCCACTTTTAATTTGCGTTCGCGCGCTTTGGTTGAGAGCTCCATTAAGTCGCGAGCAATATCAAGCACATCTTTACTTTGCACATCTTTCACCACTGGCACCACTAGGCCGTCAGGCGTATCGCAGGCAAAGCCAATGTTGTAATAGTTTTTTAATATCAAACTATCGCCATCGGGTGAAAGTGAAGCGTTGAAATTAGGGTAGGCTTTTAGCGCATTGACTGAAGCCTTAATCAAAAAGGCTAGCATGGTAAGTTTAACGCCACGTTTTTCTGCGTCGGCCTGCATGGATTTTCTAAAATCTTCCAAGTCAGTAATATCCGCTTCATCAAACTGCGTTACGTGTGGCGCGGTTACCCAATTGCGGTGCAAGTTTGCACCCGACAATTTTTTAATGCGTGAAAGCGGTTTAGTTTCAATCGCGCCAAACTGACTGAAATCAATCACTGGCATCGGTAAGGTTGCGAGCGCGCCCAAGCCAGCTCCCATATTCTCGGTACGCGGTTTAGCCAATTCACCCTTAACAAAACTCTGCACATCTGATTGCAAAATACGGTTTTTTGGGCCAGAACCCTTCACCAACGCGAGATTAACACCTAACTCGCGGGCAAACTTACGAATGGATGGGCTGGCGTGGGACAACTTGCCAGCAGCCACCACCACATGCTCACCCACGGGTGCTGGCTGTTGCGCTGGCTGCACTTGCTTTGGCGGCTCTGGCGCAGGGCGACTAGGCTCTGGAATCGCAGCAACTGGCGCTGCGGCTTTAGGCACTTCAGGCACTGATGCTGGTTTAACCTCAACTGTGGCAGTAGCAACATCACTTGCCTCAAGCGTTAAAATTAAAGTGCCTTCAGCCACTTTGTCGCCAATTTTTACTTTGACTTCTTTCACAACGCCGGCAAACGGCGCAGGAATATCCATCGACGCTTTGTCAGATTCCACGGTAATGAGCGAATCATCTTTGGCGATGGTGTCACCAGCTTTAATTAGAACTTCAATTACATCCACTGAATCAAAGTTACCAATATCAGGAACGAGTACGTCTTTTAATGCCATTTTTTTAGTCCTTCAATGCTTTTTTAAATACTCGTTGGGCTTGGTTTGTTTGCGTTCAACTTGTACTTTTTAACCGCCTCTGCAACTTTTGAAACAGGCAATTTACCTTCATCACTCAGTGCTTTTAACGCAGCCACGGTAACGTAGTATCGGTTTACTTCAAAGAAATCACGCAAGGCATCTCTGCTGTCAGAACGGCCATAACCATCGGTGCCTAAAGCCACAAATTTATTTGGCACGAAACGTTGAATCTGTTCAGCAAAACTCTTCATGTAATCTGTTGACGCAATCACCGGGCCTTTGGCGTCTTTTAAGCTTTGCGCCACAAAATTAACCTTTTGTGGTTTTTCTGGATTGAGCAAGTTCCAGCGCTCACAATCCAAGCCCTCACGCCGTAATTCGGTAAAGCTGGTGGCGCTCCACACATCGGCAGACACACCCCAATCGCTTTCCAGCAACGCAGCTGCGGCAATCACTTCACGTAAAATCACGCCCGAACCCATGAGTTGTACTTTTTCGCCTTTGGCTTTTGATTTACTGAAGCTGTATAAGCCTTTCAAGATGCCTTCTTCAGCCCCTTTTGGCAACGCTGGATGGCTATAGTTTTCATTCATCAAAGTGATGTAGTAATACACATCCTCCTGATTTTGCACCATGCGGCGCAAGCCTTCTTGAATAATCACGGCTAATTCATACGCAAAAGTCGGATCGTATGAAACACAGTTTGGAATCATGGCTGACATTAAATGGCTATGACCATCTTCATGCTGCAAGCCTTCGCCATTTAATGTAGTACGACCAGCGGTAGCTCCCAGCAAGAAGCCTCGCGCACGGCTATCGCCCGCCATCCAAGCTAAATCGCCAATCCGCTGAAAGCCGAACATTGAATAATAAATGTAGAATGGAATCATCTGCGTACCCGTCACAGAGTATGACGTGGCGGCAGCCAACCAGCTGGCAAATGAACCGGCTTCGTTAATGCCTTCTTCAAGAATCTGACCATCTTTCGATTCTTTGTAGAACATCACTTGATCAGAATCCATTGGTTCGTAGAGTTGCCCAGCGGATGAATAAATCCCTAACTGACGGAATAAGCCCTCCATACCAAATGTGCGGGCTTCGTCAGGCACAATTGGCACAACATATTTACCAATTTGTTTATCGCGTACCAATGTTGAAAGAATGCGCACAAACGCCATGGTGGTTGAAATTTCACGCTCACCTGTGGCTGCAAGCATATTTTCAAATGCTGACAATTCAGGCACGGTTAACGCGTTACCCTTGCGGCGGCGTTGTGGCACAAAGCCCCCCATCGCGGCACGGCGTGCTGCCATGTATTGCATTTCCGGGCTATCTTCTGCCGGTTTGTAAAACGATAGATTTTCAACTTGCTCATCGGTGATAGGCAAATCAAAGCGGTCACGGAATTTTTTTAGCGATTCAATATCCATGCTTTTTTGCTGATGCGTCGTATTTTGCGCCTCGCCCGCATTCCCCATACCATAACCTTTAACAGTTTTGGCTAAAATCACGGTTGGTTGACCTTTGTGGTTTACAGCTGCGTTATAAGCTGCATACACTTTGTGCGGGTCATGACCGCCGCGGTTCAAACGCCAAATATCGCTATCGGACATCGCAGCAACCATTTCTTTCAATTGCGGATACTTGCCGAAGAAATGTTCACGTGTATAGGCGCCACCTTTAGCTTTAAAGTTTTGGTATTCGCCATCCACACATTCTTCCATGCGCTTTTTAAGCAACCCATCTTTATCCATGGCCAGCAGCGGATCCCAATAAGAACCCCAAATCACTTTCAGCACATTCCAGCCTGAACCGCGGAAATTTGATTCCAACTCTTGAATAATTTTGCCGTTGCCACGCACTGGGCCGTCTAAACGTTGCAAGTTACAGTTAATCACAAAGATTAAATTATCTAATTTCTCACGTGAAGCTAATGAAATCGCACCTTGCGATTCAGGCTCGTCCATCTCGCCGTCACCACAGAACACCCACACTTTGCGGTCAGAGGTGTCGGCAATGCCACGATCATGTAAATATTTTAAAAAGCGCGCTTGATAAATACCTGCCAAAGGCCCTAAGCCCATAGACACTGTTGGGAACTGCCAAAAATCCGGCATTAACCAAGGATGTGGGTAACTAGATAAGCCATTGCCGCCTGTTTCTTGGCGGAAATTATCCATTTGCTCTTCAGTAAAGCGGCCTTCTAGAAAAGCACGTGCGTATACGCCTGGAGATGAGTGACCTTGGAAGTACACACAGTCACCGCCAAAATTCTCATTTGGCGCGCGGAAGAAATAATTGAAACCAGTGTCATACAAAGTGGCAGCAGATTGGAAGCTGGCAATGTGGCCACCGACGCCTGGCGATTTTTCATTGGCGCGCAGCACGGTCATAATCGCATTCCAGCGCACTAGTGCGCGCACACGGCGCTCCATTTCAGGGTCGCCCGGTAATTTTGCCTGCAAATGTGTAGGAATCGTATTCACATAGGCGGTGGTGGCGTTATAGGGCAAATTGCTGCCAGAGCGGCGCGCTTGGTCAATCATTGCCTCAAGTAAAAAATGTGCGCGTTCAGTACCTTCAGTTTCAATCACTGAGGCAAGCGCATCTAACCATTCTTGTGTTTCCTGTGCGTCTGTTTCTTGCAATCCTGTTTGCTGATTGAATGTCATGCGTGAGATTTCTCCGTGTTGTAGTCGCAATGCGTATAATTAACAAAACTATAGCAACTAAACGTGAATTAAGGCGTCGTTAATTACAGTTAATAAAGCCGTAAGTGTGGCTTTTTTAAGCATTTTGGTCAAGTTAAACATGAAGTTATGCGGTTATTTACCCAAGATTTGCTACGTTTATCATACATAATATATAAGAGTTGAGGATGCTAAAATGTCGTTAATATTAGTACAAAATGCTGCGTTAGGTAGCGAAAATTCACTATCTTCAGAGAACCACATACTTTTAGTCATGGATGGTGATGCTAAAGACGCATTTCCTTACGCAAAATTATTAGAGACTAAGTTAAAACGCAGTAAATCTGCGCTAAAAGACCTTAATAAAACGCCAGTCACCATTGAGTTACCGCATGGCGGTATCGCCAGTGTTGTTGTTTTAGATAACTCGCTCAATGTCTTTCAAAAACACACCTTGCTACGTAAGGCGATTAAGCCGTTAATTGCCGAGCAGCCCGAGCAGCTAGCGATATGCGTATTTGGCTCAGAGGAGGCACGCAAGGCCAATGCCTGCTCGGCTTATTACGTGGCCGCTGTGAATGCTGCTGAACTGCCAAGCCGCAAAAAAGAGCATCAACATGAACCGCTCAAAGCCATCCATATTTACGGCTGGCAAGAAGATCACAACTACGCGTTCACCAATGCGCGTGTGGCGGGCAATACGCTTTGTCGACAACTCACTAGGTTGCCTCCCAACGAACTGACACCAACACTTTACCGTGAAAAAATCAAAACGCTCGCCAGCGAATATGGCTGGGATTGGGAAGCGTTTGATATGCCAACCCTTAAAACCATGGGCGCAGGTGCTTTTTATGCTGTTGGCCAAGGCAGCGAGCCGCAAGACGCTGCGATTGTGCATTTAACGTATCAGCCTGAAAAAGCAACAAAACATATTGCGCTGGTTGGCAAAGGGATTTGCTTTGATACAGGCGGGCATAATTTAAAACCCGCTAAATACATGCACGGCATGCACGAAGACATGAACGGCAGTGCCGTGGCTCTTGGAATTTTGGCGGCTGCCACTTTGCAGAAACTGCCCGTAAAACTTGATTGCTGGTTAGCCATTGCACAAAACCACATTAGCCCGGCCGCCTACAAACAGAATGACGTAGTCAAAGCACTCAACGGCATGACGATTGAAATTATTCATACCGATGCTGAAGGCCGCATGGTGCTGGCCGATACGCTCACACTCGCCTCACGTAAAAAGCCAGATGCGATGCTCGATTTTGCAACACTGACAGGCAGCATGCAAACAGCATTGGCTGACCGCATGAGCGGCATTATTGCCAATCGCCCTGAACTTGCCTGCATGGCGGTTGGCGCAGGCGCTGCGGCAGGCGAGCGCATTGTGGCTTTTCCATATGATGACGACTACGACAGCGATTTAGACAGCGACATTGCCGACATCAAACAGTGCACACTTGAAGGTGGCGGTGACCATATTCACGCCGCGCGCTTTTTAGGCAAATTTATTGAAAATGACATTGCCTGGCTGCACACGGATTTGTCTTCCTACAATCGTAAAGATGGGCTGGGTGCGGTACAAAGCGACATCAACGGTTTTGGCGTTGGCTTTGGGTTGGAAATGCTTAAACGCCTCATGGAATAAATCTGATGCAGAAAAAATGGCTTCGATTATGCCTTGTTTTTAGCCTTGCATTTTGCCTGCTGGGTTGTTCAAAAACCGCGCAGTTGAGCGCGCAGGAGCAGTCTTTACTGCTGACTGAGCTTGATTTTGCAGCTTTTGAATTAGCAATAGAAAAAGCGCCAGCAGGCGTTTTTTTGAAAGAAGTCAATTACTTGGCTCATGCCACTGACTACACCTATGAAGTCACCACAAAAGATAGCTTTTACTTGCATAGCACTTTTAGCGATGAGCAAAGTGCCATCGATGCAAAAATTACGGCTACTGCGATGCGCACAGGCGCGCTCATTGGTTTAACGGTTGGTGAAATGAAAAATCATGAGATTGTTTTAAAAAATCAATTTGGCGGCAATGCTAAGCTTTCGCTTTTGTTAATGCACGGTAAACCAGCCGGCAATTTGTTTACTTTTGCGCATGGCAGCAAAAGTGCTTCAGTCATATTTACTGGTGTCTATTTTGATAACGAGGCTGATTTTAGCGACTTTTTTACGCCCTATATTACGCATATTAAAATAGCAAAATTACATTAAAAATACATCGAGAAAAATTTTCTCCTCTGCAAGCCTCTATTTATAAGGCTCTCAGAGCATCGAAAAAGGTTGTGTTAAATTTAACGCGTTTTTTAGCTTTTTAGCCTGATATATTGCGCAACATTTAGCTGCCAAACAACGTGATGTTTACCCACTGATAAATTAGCATTGCAGCAATCAACCAAGCCAATATTGCAAAGCTGCGTTGCGTGAATTGACTTGATAATTTGCCAGCTAACGTACGGCCAGCAAGCATGCCGGTTGCCGTCGCCAACATAAAAGGCATTGCAATTTGCCAGTTAATTTGGCCGTGCAACATATAACTGGCGACGCTCACCGCTGACACCAGTGCAATGATAGCAAGTGAAGTCGCCACAATAGCGTTTAACGCCAAATTGCTGAACTCGCGCAACGTTGGCACAATAACAAACCCACCGCCAACACCGAGTAGACCTGATAAAAATCCGGAAAGGCTTCCAACTGTAATCAGCCTTTTGGTGCATGATGCCGTCCAAAATAATTTGGAGGTCGCCGGGTTTACGGCACATGCAAATGCAGGGTTTTCTTCAGCGATTGTCGGTGTAGTTAGGTCTTGCTTCCAAATACGCCATGCCACAGCAATAAGTACGACTGAAAAAACCAAGTGAAGCCATTGGTTAGGGATGCGATGCGCTAACCATACACCTGCTGGTGCTAACAGCACACCAAATGCCGCCATCAGTGCTGCAGCTTTATAGCGCACTATTCCAGCTCGCAAGCCATGTAAAGCACCTATGGTCGCTGCAATGGTGACCGCTATCAAGCCGATGGGTGCCGCTTGCAGAATGCTTAAGTTTAAGAATAAAGCTAACAACGGCACGGCAATAATAGAGCCGCCAGCACCTGTGAGCGCTAATAATAAGCCAACAAAAAGCCCCAATACAATGCTAATGATTTGCGGGTCAACCATTTGACTAACCCGTTACCCGCCTTTTGCACACAGGTAAACTAGGCGCTTGCCTGGGCTAATTGAAAAAGTTTACCAGCACGATTACCCGTTCGACAAAAACCTAAAACGGGTTTGGTTGCCACTGAAAACGTTTGGGCAAATGCGGCTACTTCGTCCGCCTGAATATTATTTGGAATCACAGGAATATAAAAATAGGCCAATCCAGCCGCTTCAGCCGCTGCTTTTAACGAAGCGCTCGCTGGCTGCGCGTCGCCTCCTTCATAATCAGGTCGGTTATTGATAATCGTTTTAAAACCAAGTTTCGCAATTTCTGCAATGTCTTCGGCGCTGACTTGTGGGGCTGTGCTAAATTGTTGATTAATTTGGTTGATTTCAATCGTCATGATGCATCCTTTAGTTTAAATTTGATAAAAGCTTAAAAATTACAAAAGTTAAATATGGCAAATTTGCTGACTCAGCACCTGCATCACCGCTAATGCTGGCTGGCTCGAAATTCGGTATATGATATTTTTACCCTCACGCCGCGTTGCCACCAATTCGGCCTCTCGTAATACCGTGAGCTGCTGTGAAAGTGTAGGCTGATAAATTTTAAGTAAATCCTGCAATTCGCCAACAGACTTTTCGCCTTGCGATAACTGACAAAGTAGCATGAGTCGGTCAGCATTTGCCATCACGCGCATCAAATGACTGGCTTTATCGGCTGATTCACGTAACTCATCAAAATTTATATCTTTTATGTCTATCATACCTACTTAAAAATTGAATTTATTCGTTTAGGTAATTATATATTAAACTATGTATTATATTAATATATTATGTGAATATATATATTATTGGCAATATATGGCCAGAAAGTGACCACACCATGCTTTTCAAACAGCTTTTCGACACCGATTCTTCAACTTATACTTATTTCATCGCAGATATTGATGCTGGCGAGGCTGTGTTGATTGATCCTGTAGACACGCATATAGATGAATATTTACACTTACTCAACACTCACAAATGTTCACTTAAGTACTCACTTGAAACACACGTGCATGCAGACCACATCACGGGGGGCGGAAAACTAAGGCAAAAAACTGATGCTCTTACGGCGGTTTCAGCTGCTTGTGGGGCGCAAACTGCAGACCTACAATTAAAAGATGGTGATGTGATTTCATTTGCAAATGAAACTATTACAGTTATCGCCACCCCTGGCCATACACCGGGCAGCATTTCATTTTTATGGCGCGACAGATTATTTACTGGCGATGCCTTGCTTATTAACGGTTGTGGTAGAACAGATTTTCAAGGCGGAAGTGCTGAGTCGCAATACAATAGCATCGTCAATAAACTCTTTACCCTGCCTGATGAAACGCTGGTATACCCCGGCCATGATTATCAAGGCCGCCGCGTCAGTTGCATTGGCCAAGAAAAAGTAATCAATCCGCGCTTAGCCGGCAAATCATTAGATGAATTTGTAAAAATCATGAATAATCTTAACTTGCCTAAACCAAGGCTCATCGATATTGCCGTACCGGCAAATCGCATGTGCGGTGTCCCTGAAAATACAATGATGCAAGGGTAAGTTTAAATAAAAACGTAATTAAAATTAAGAGATGAAAACTCACCAAACGCATCATATTCACGCTACAATACATTAACCAAGTATTTTAATAGGGTATTATAAGGTAATACATATGATACAAAGTAGTCTTGAGTGGTTGTCACTATTTCCAGAACTCGCGCAACTAGATCAGCACGCAAAAGAGATTTTAGCGAAATATGCCCGTATTGTTGAAGCGCCAATAGGCACCATAGGTTATCGTGAAGGCATGCCATGCGGGGCTTACGTGATGCGCTTAGCTGGAAAATCTCGAGTTTACAAAATGTCTACCAGTGGGCGAGAAATTTTACTTTATCGCGTAGGTGCTGGTGAAACCTGTGTTATCACCACCACGTGCTTACTTGGTGATAGTGATTATCCGGCTTCCACAATTGTTGAAGAACCCATACGCGACGTGCTTATCCCAGCAAACGCCTTTCATCAACTCATGATCGACTCCGCAGTATTTCGCAAGTTTGTGATGACCAATTACGGCGCACTCATTAGCGATTTAATCGTACTGTTAGATGAAGTCGCTTTTCACAGCCTAAATGCACGCTTGGCAAAAGTTCTGCTTGATGCAAATACAACAACAATTACCCGCACACACCAAAATATTGCCGATGAACTTGGGACTGCACGTGAAGTGGTCAGCCGCCAACTCAAACGGCTAGAGCAAAAAGGTGCGGTATCTTTAGGGCGTGGGCACGTAGAAATTACGGACAGAAAAACGTTAGAAAAAATGGCAAACGTTTAATCATTAATCGTGTTTTTTTAATACATCTGCACCCAATAACTCTTATCACTAAAAAAGCAAAAAGCCCAACATTGCTGTTGGGCTTTTTGTTCACTACTTTGCAGTAGTATCAATAAATAGCTTGGCAGTGACCTACTTTCGCATGCAAAAAGCATACTATCATT